>Ga0310812_10000019_pt1 | contig 95953 bp, 85 predicted proteins | sample NN3metagenome_FD_205747 | JGI IMG/M metagenome (GOLD analysis project Ga0310812, IMG submission 205747) | Soil microbial communities from experimental microcosm in Duke University, North Carolina, United States - NN3 | ecosystem: Engineered > Artificial ecosystem > Soil microcosm > Unclassified...
GAAAAGAGGCCCAATCCCGCGCCTTCGATACATGAGAGTTTGATTTCAAGCGGAGGGAGATAATGCCTTTTCAAGCGCAGAGAAGTGTCGAGTGGACGAGAGGCTATCTTGAACACAGGGCGAGGCATTGAGTCGAGTCCTCTTGGAAGTGCTCAACCATAGCCATGATATCATGGATGCAAACTACCATGATACCATGATATCATGATAAATCGCTGATAGAGAGATTCTCTAATGAAATTTTGCCCCAGGTAATAAAAGCCTTTAAGTGGGACAGTTTGCTGGTACTGCCCCGCTTAAATGCGCGTTTTTCGAGTCGTGGGTCGATTTGTACCAGTTATATCGGTTTTTCTAATAAAAGTACCGTACCCCTCGGGTCGGCCAACACCCTCTTTCAACCTCTGAGGGGTCTACACCCATGATATCATGATCACTGGTACTCATTCAATCCCAAACAACATGGAACTCAGGAAATCTAAACCCATGCCAGGACGGGGCGAATTTGATGCAGGGATAAGTGTTGTCCTAGACAAGCCCGGAAAAGGAGTAATCACGCTTGCCGATGGAAGGAAACTTAAACAGCTTTCAGTGACAGAGCTGTGCGAGGGTCCACAATGCCTGCATTTGAATAGCGCAGGTCTCAATTCCAAGGAGCTTTATGAAGTCTTTCGTTTGAATCCCAGCCTTCAATGGGCTCGTGATCTCTACGAACATCTTGGTCGCTATGCTCATAAAGGCGAAGTGCCCGATCCCTATCCTTCGGATCCAAATCATCGCTGGCGGTGCATGCTCAAGTAAAAGGAAATTATCACTACAACAAACGAGCTACAGTTTCACGTCTTTATCCTTTTCATTGTGTTGTGAATCGGCTTTACCAGTGCGATCTCTGCCTCTGTAGGCTCTCTGTTGAACTTGTAGCCAAGCCTGGCCCAGCTGCACACCTCGTATTTCCCAGTCTTCTTGTTGAAGCAAATGCAAGTCAGATCCGGCTTCATGAATAGCATCACACGAGTTTTGTTGGCCAGATCAATTGGTCTCTGAGAAGTCGCAGTAGAATGCATCCGCCTCCGCTTTGCCTTTGTCGGATCCTTTGGCATTGTCTTCCTCTTAGATTATCTACAGACTGGGAGACCCTTTGCATATCAGAGTCAATTCCCTTTACATACGAGACGATTTTCCTCTTTTTGACTGGGTCTCCCAGCCCTGTGTCTCTCTCTTTCCCCTTGTCTCTAACGAATAGACTACTCGTGGTTTTGGTGCTAAGTTTGTAATCGTAGATGAGTCTGAGTTCGTCAGCGAAGAGCTATGGACCAACACGATCTTCCCTCTCAATATGGAGTACCGCAACAGCATTATCGCTGCGACGAGTCCACAGACAGAGGACAGCTACAATCACCACTTGATCACTCTCATCAATCCACTGACTGGAAGGAACATCTACAACGTCGTCTATCTCTATGAGGTATGCCAAGCTTGTCTGGATGCTGGAAAGGCGTACAAATGCACACACAACCAAGAGCAGCTCTCCGACAGTAAGCGCCAAGAGACTGTCGATGAGGTGCGCTCAGCCTATCGAGCTGGCCAGACTGCTGCAAAGCTGCGAGAGACCTTTGGTGTGACCACAAGCGGAACAGACCGTCTGATTCCCCAGGATTATGTCACAAAATTCTTCAACACACGAGTCAAGGTGAGTGGATCTTCTTTCTTTATGACGCTTTAGATAGACGGAAAGCCGCGCTGTCTTTATCTGGCGATCGACCCTAGTGGAGGAGGAGATAGCGAGCTGGGAATAGTAGGAATAGTCGAGAGCTACACTCAAGAAGATCTTGCAAAGTTAGTGGTAAGTCTATTTTTTCACAGTTGTGTGCAATGAGAACAGCCTTGGTGCGACTATAGGCTTGTCGGTTTGTCTGATCAGTGGTGGGGTCTCGTCCTGGAATACCCATGCAGTGTACAGCTGCTCAGAGTAGAGGTGCAAGTTCTGCCACTGGTTTCGGGCTGGACTGAATTCAGGTTGAAGAGGCGCAGAGACTGTGTGCAGTTCTTCTCCCTCTTTTAGCGGTCTTGTGTCAACCGGGCATTGCAGAAGAGTGGTCTGTTTTTCTAGATAGGGCAACCAGATATCGACAAAGTATTTCCGATTTTCGCCTTGTAGCGCGTTGGTGATCAATTCTATGAAAACTGAGTCTCTGTGAAAAAAATAGAAGAACACGCCCAGCAAAGCCCATTTCTCATTTGGAAATTTGGCACAGAACTCTCGGATTCTTCCCTTTATCAAACGCTCCATTGCTGCGTGTTGGGGAAGAGTGTCCGCATCTACCAACCCTTCGACATATTCGACAAGAAATTCTGCAGTGATATTCCCTTCGGCGAGAGAGTCCAGAATGCATTCTTCGTCTTCTTCCATTGTTGTGTGTTGTTTTTCTTTGTATTGTTCTAATCCTTCTCAAGGTGGTCCTCATTGCTGGAATTAATCTGAAACAAGTCCAGGCGGGAGAGGTGGAATACCACGCCATCCATTATCTGATTGACCGCTTGCGTGCTGATGTCCGCTTCCGCTGTCCGATTGTGGTGATAGTCGAGGCAGTTGCGTGTCTCACCGCCTCGAATGTTGCCCGCTATCTGAGAACCGCGCGACTCCCTGATGTCTATGTGATGCATGAACGCTCGCCGGTGAATGGGCAGTGGAGAGAGGGAGTACCCAAAGATGATGCAATCACGCAACAGTTGGCATACTCTCTGACCCGAGTGATGTCTGTTGGGTATCTCGCTCTCGGGGAAGAGATCATCACCTACAAGGATGGAAAGGAGAGTGTACAAAAGGAGTTGGACAAACTGCGCAACATGATGAACAACTTCAGAAGGGTGTGGAAAGAGAAGACCAAACCAGAGCAGATACAGACATACAAGATTACGGCCAAGACTCTGAGTAGCGGGGATGATACTCTGATAGCCCTCTGCGAAGCCGTCTTTTGGAGAGAACAATTTTGGTTAGATCCTCACAAAAAATACGTGGCCCAGAAGATAAGCATCGAGTCTAGGAAACCGGATTTTCGCTTTCCTTTGTAGAGTTCTACTAGAGAAGGACATTTTATTAAAGTTTGAAAAACTGAGCGAGGTCATCTGACACTAGAGCCCTGATGGATGGAGTGAAGCTGTCTCGAATCATAGATTTCTGTCGCACGGGTTTTTTGGACAGTTCAATCAAATTGTCAACCCAGTCAGAGTCAAGTGAGTTCAATCTCATGAGATAGGGGTCCTTCATCACTGAATTCTGAAGTTCTGGTTTCGGGACAAAGTTGATACTCTTTGCTCTTCCCTCGAGAGAGTCTGGATCAATGCTAGCAAGTGCAGGGGCTTCTGACTCTTCCAGGGAAGTCGATGTCTCCTCCTTTTCACTTCCTGGAGGAGGGGACGGGGCAGGAGATGGCGGACTCGGAGTCGGTGGAGCTGAAGGTTCCGGGGATAGCGGAGGAGTGACAGGCTCTTCAGGTTCGATCGGAGGCTCCGGTTTCTTAGGGGTTTCGGTGGCAGGAGGTTTTGGAGTTTCCGTTTCAGAGGGATTGTCTAGTTTCCACATCTTATAGTTGGCGACATACGCTTCCATCATATCCGGTACTTGAACTTTGTAAAGATTGAGCACAAATTGCGTTGTCCGGGTTTTGCTTCCCTTTATCGGCGGATCCTCTTTTTTGAGCCCGTCGATGTATACTTTCAATGTCTCATACGCTTTGTCAGGGTATTTCAGACGAGAATCTGCAAATTTGAACTTCTCTAAGACTTCCACAACTAGGACTTGACTGGAGTAATCAAGAGTGGAATAAAGACGAGGGATGGAAACGTCGTTTTCGTCGTTTTCGTCTTCAGGTACAAATCCATATTTCTCGGCTTCGAATTTCAAGAGGTTGTCTTTTTCATTCTTGATAAACCCTCTAAGCTCTTCAGCGGCTGTGTTGAATTTGTCTATCAACTTCGAATCTGTCACTTCTACCCCAATCGACAAGTTTGAGGGAGTAATCAGAGGCAACGGGGCTTTCACCGATCGGTGAGATTTGTTTGTCATCCTCCCTTGTACAGCCTTTCCTGAACGATGATACTCGGTAGTCCCTTCTACTCTCAGCGGAAGTAGACTCTGGAGATCGTAGACATCTTTCCCGATCACAGTCTCCAAAGCAACTGTGTAAAGTGGACCTACGTTCTCATCTGTCAATCCAAATTGGGAGTCGTTCGATATGTCAACCTTCATCCTTTGCAATGCGTTCTGGACTTGGAAGGGAAATCCAAGATCAAAACCCGCAGCCGCTGAAAGGGCAGTCTCTCTGAGAGAAGCAGCGGCGTAGAATTGCGGAGCAACCCGAGGCTTGAGGCCGATAGCTTCAGTTTTGCAGACTTGGAGGGGAAGAGAGTAGTAGCAGCTTGTTTTGCCTTCGATGATAGAAGCATCTAGTCCCGCAGCTGCCATTAGAAGATAACCAACTTCCGGTCTTGAACCGAAAGCCAGGAATTGAATCACAGCTTCTCTGGCTTCGTTTCGTTCAAAGCCTGCGTCGTTGGGATCAGACACTTCTAGATCGGAAAGGCATCGCGAGAGGAATTTGGAATCCGTGTTCCAGAGAGACCAACCAACGATATCACCCCTTGCATCCGTCGCTAGATAGAGATAATCATTATAGAATCTGTGCTCTGCTCCAATGTTGACTCCAGGTTTCATGTGTTCTTTGAATTTCATAAAGTCTTCGATAGACGTCCCTTCATCGTAACTGTCAGCCGCGGGTGATCTCTGGTGAACCTTTGTTAGTTCTCCGAATGAAAACTCTCTGACCATGCTTTCAAGTTTTGTGGCTCCGGTGATTGCACTATCCGTTGTCAATGAACCATATTCATTGGCAGACTGCATTTCAGCTTCTCTGTTTTCGGCCTCCTGTTTCAGGGCATCGGTATAGCGAGAGGCAACACTCTTAAGTCTAAGCGGTGATATCTTTCTTTCATCTGGTGTCAACTTGTCTCTTCCAAACAGAGTTTTGAGAGTATCGTTCCAGTTATCGTAGAAGTTATCCATCGCTTTGGAGAGCTGTTTGTTGTTGAGTTCCCATCTCTTTCCGGTGATAAGATAGTAAGCAATCCGTTCGAATTTTGGATCCGATGTACCAAAAATGTACGGGTGTCGTTGACGAACTTTCACATTTCTGTAGAGAGTAGAAGCGAGTTGATCAGGAGTACCTCGAGAAGCATACAACAACCCAGAGAGTTGATCTCCAGATATTTTGGCTAAACTCTCTCTTGTTAACAGACCCGGGTATCGCGTTGACGTTATTGTAATTCCATGTTCCGCAAGAGTTCTCTCCAGATCGTTGAATGTCTCACTTCCCTTCTTGGAAAGCAACAGAGGGTCAGGGAGGATCGACTTTGGGGATTTGGATCTCTTGGACACCCATTTGGGGAGCTGCGGTGAAACCGACGACCTCAACATGCCATCAACTGGAATGGAGCGTACTATTTTCAAGAAGCTGTTGATCCCTTTGATTTGGAGGTCGGGCAAAGGGAGGGCATTGGTAAGCTGGAACTCCAGAGAGTATTCCACCACGGGTTTCTCGCCTCGGATTAAAATTCGTCGAGGAAGCCCGAGCGGATGATAGACACCGTCAACTTCAGTGACGCTCTCAATTTCGTTGAATAAGATTCTCCTCAATTCACTTCTTATTGTCTTGATATTGATGAATTCTTCTCCGCGTTGTCGCATCGACTCTTGAAATTTGAGCAGACTGATAGTCGCTGGGCTCAGATTGACATTCAGCGCACTCCTCAGCCATGGAAGATCAACGCTTCCCAGTAGGAGTCTGTTAGACGGGTTGTCCGGGAGGGAGGATAGCAAAGCACTCAACAAACAGATATAGTAGTAGAGAGTGTCGGCAGAGTCGTTTCTTTGTGTGGCAAATGCGTAGTCGGCGAGGCGTTGCATTGTTGAATTGACCAAGGCAGTAGTAGTCTCTTCCTGTATCCCAGTAGTCAAATTAGACCACACTTTCTTATCCAGGGCATAGAAATTCTTTGCGATGGCAACAGCTCTAACAAAATTTTCAACTCTGGCACTGCTTCCGCTCGAATAGTATGTCTCTAACGTCTGTCGAAGGTTGGTCCAACTTTCAGGAGTCGCAATTGGTGCTCCGATAAGGTTGCTTGGAAATCTCAATTGAGAAATGACGAGTTGGTCCAGCTGATCCCATTCTACAGTTCTTTTGGCGGGTTTTTGGGCCATGAGAGTTTCAACGACAGCTCTCTCGTTTGTGAGGCTAGGGATTGAGGCGGGATTCTCAACTTCTTCTCGGGAGATGGATTGAGTCGCTGACCCGAGTTGTGCTAGCCATTCGTTTGTTTTTCTAATCGAGTCTTCCCAGCCTTGACCAACCTCTGACTCGTCGCTATCTTCTCGCTGTTTCGCCAAAATGTAGAGATCAACAAAATCCACTGCAGTGCTCGTCAGTCTCTGGAGTAGATCATCCACCTCTGCAAACAGCTGATTTCTGAATTTCACAGCATTGACCTGTACAAGGGAACGAGCTTCCGTTGTGATGGCTTCCTCGAATAAGAGTACGGCACCGGCAATGAGATAGTCGTAATCCGTTGCACTATCTAGGTCAAAGTTCCTCTTTGAAATGAACGAGGAAAGATGGGAAAGTGTCTTGTTAGCCTGTCTCAACTCTTGGTAGGTGTAAAATTGTCTCAGTGTTATCTGCTTGATTCTATCCGCAGAGAGTACGTCTTTGGTATGAGCGACAACGCCTGTATTGGGGCGTATTCTTTCCAGAGACCCCACCAACTGTTTCCACCGTGGTAGGTAGCGTCTGGTGAGGGAATCTGACACATCATCGGCAACTTCCTCGGGAGTTTTGGACTCGCTCTGGATGTCCAGCTCCTGTTGATATGCTCTGACCTTTGTCCATATCTCTTGTCTCCGTTTTGTTCGTTCGTCTTCAAGATGTTTCTCGGCAGAACGTCTGGCAAGCTCGACTACCAAAGACACGCTCGGAGATTCTTCCAAAATTATTGAATTGACATTTGAAAAGTACTGCCGCAGTTCGGATGTGCTCTTTGTTTCGGGTGGATTTCCACTTGCTGATTCCACCACTCTCGTCATCGCATAGTCCACCGAAAGTCCCGGGGCACTTTTTGGATCGAGGCTCTGGAAATGGACAATCTTCGGCAACAGTTCTTTGGACCCTCCCTCCACGACCACGAATCTGACTCTGGGCTGGGCACAAAAATCGGAGACAGCCTTCATAATCGATTTCGCGTCTCTTCGTCCAGAGAATTCGTAGTCTGCAATTGTCGAGAGCAGGCTATGTTCACCCTTTTGTCTCAGTCGAATGGCGTGATGCCGAGTGGCAATGCGGGGATGATTAGTCAGCATCGAGGCAATCGACCGGGCAGATAGATTTGCATTGGTTGGAGCATAACTCTGTTCCCGGGTCTTGGAATCAAAATAGCAGTTCAAAAAATGATCCATGGCAGAAGCTGTCGCTGGTTTGAAGTCAGTCCAGCCCACTGGCAGGATTGGGGCAATTACGACCCTGGAAACCAGTCTCCATACAACGTGAATGAGTGATTGATCAGAGAGGAATTCTCGGAAGTCTTCTGGGGTTTTCCAATAAGACTCGAGAAGCGCAATGCGGACAAAGATCGTTCGCCTTCTTTCCTCTGGATTGACTGGGAGATTTTTGACCTTTCGGTTTGAAAACACATTCCCCCATTCTAAATTCAGACGAGAGGCAGCAGTCAGATTTGGAGTGACTGTGATCTTGTCTGCAATTCTTTTCAGAATGCCCTCCACATTGTCCCTCTCCGTGAATTGTGCATAGCCTTGACTGAGCAGAGGAGCGTTTGAATCCCTGGAAAGCCCGAGCACCAGAGCAACTGCCGCAATTAAAATCAGAGCTGGATCATTGTACAGACCAGATTCAGGAGTCCAGGAAAGTTGGTCAATCAAAAAATCTCCACTCAGTGAAAAGTTCCGCTTCTGAGATTTTCCAGAGAAGCGATAGTCGAAGATTTCACTCTCGGGTAACCGAGAAAGAGCTTGCCCGGGTGAAGGCTCCACTTTTTTGAGAGTGTAAAAATCCATAAAAATCGGCAACAGAGTTCTCCAAAGGTATTTTTCTGTTTTGACTCCTGTTGCCAACTCTGTAGCCCTCTCTGCAGTCCTCTTTAAGAAACCTGGATCAGGCCGAATGTCGATTTGTAGATTTTCCAACCTTGTGGCCTCTGTGTATTGCAGTGCACGAGGCGTGTTATTTTCGTCGTAACCATAGGCATGGTCGATGTCGTGTTGCATTCTTCTGAACAATGCCCTGTACAAAGCAGGGCGACTGTCGTTCAGACTGGATAGCTCCTTTTTCATCGCTTCTATGAGATCCTCTCTTGAACCACTCTGGAGACGCACAAATTCCAATCCAACCCCATCCCGGAAGATCTCAGAGATCTGCAGATAGCTCGGAGTGGTATTAAAAAGCGAGACAATCCTTTTCCAAGTCTCTTTGAACTTCTCCTCTTCCCTGTTGACAGTGGTTGATAGGTTTGTTGTCCTTCCCCCGACGTCGAGTTCTCCGGGTCTGTCTGGATCTCTTTCGAAGTTCCCAAGCAGGCTGTCCGATGCAAGGTTGACGACAAGTTCGTTTGGCTGAATTGGGACAGAAATCGGATTACCAGTGAACTGTCCCGAAGCATCCAGCACTCTTTCCGACTCGACTATCCCCTTTGCTGCAGTTTCTTGTGCCTCTCGTTCCTTCGCGGCTTCCTCTTCTTTTTGCTGTTTCTCTGCCTCCTTGGCTGCGAGTTCTGCCTCGCGCTTGAGCCTCTCCTCGTTGGCTCTGGCCTCTTCTTCTGCCTGTCTTGCCCGTTCCAGTTCCTCTTGTTCCGCTTTAGCTGCCTCTTCCTGGCGCCTCGTTTCTTCTTGTTTTCTCTTTTCGAGCTCTTGTTCTTCCGCGGCTAGACTGGCCAGCTCGCTGGATTCTTTTTCAGAGAGTTCTTGTTCTTCCTGTTTTTTCCTGAGAGCCTCCTCTTGTTCTCGCTTTCTCCTTAAGAGGTCTTCTTGTGTCTTTCTCCTGGCCTCGGCTTCTTGTTGTCTTCGCCGAGTCTGCTCTTCGAGTTCTTCTCGTCTTTTTCTTGAGGCTTCTTCTGCGAGTTGTGCCCTTCTAGCAGCTTCCTCCTTTTCAGCACTTTCTCTCTGTGCTACCTGAGTTTCGAATCGCTGTAAGTCCGAGGGCGTGACACGAGCCTCGGTCCACGGTGTTGCGAAAGTGAGCAGATCGTATTGCAGTTTGTTTACCACATCTGGGGATGCAGACCGGAAGGATTCTATCAGAAATTTGACATACAGATTCCAAGCTTCGATATTTGTCGGAAAGGATGGATCAAAAACCAATGCACGCGCCATAGCCTCGTAGTTCGAACGAAGAGTTTTTCCTTGTCCTGCAGTATCGAGGTGCAGTCGGATCAAGTAGTCGACTGCCAGCTTGAATGCTGCCTCGCTTTCACGGTCTCTGTTCAATAGATACTGAGACAGAGAGATGGCGAAGAAAGGCTTGTTGGGCAACTGACCTCCGATCAACATCCGGAAAGAGTTCCAAACTTCTGAATTTGTGCCCATAGCCGGAGACACAGACACTTCCGCATCCGTGCCAAATTGGAGGTTCAATTTCAATACATCAGAGGCAGTTTTGACAATGTTCTCAACCGGACTTAGAGGACTGTTGGTGAAGCGAGCACGCTGGTTCAGCATCTCGGAAGAGTTGTAGAAGCTCCACCCATTGTCTGCAGAGAAAAGCCGTGCCATCGTTTCCTCCGTTGTCTGGTCCAGAAATTCGATGAACTTCTGGAGCTGTTCACCTTCGAATGGGAATCCTCTCTCCAGGGCCATCAAATTGCCAACCTCTATGTCGATTTCCTGGATGAGAGGCTCACGACGGAGAAATGCATCAGGAGTTTTCAGATTGTTGTCGGATAGATATTTGGTCAGCAGTTGTCTGTCGGGTTGGTCAGCCTTTCCTAGCGCTTTTACAAGTTTCGCGTAGGCGGCAGCTCCGTTTCTGAAGCGCAAAAACTCTGCATCACTTTCATCGGGGCGAGGGATGGAATAGGTTTGCAAGGTTCTCACTAGACTGTCAATGTTTTGGAATCCGAGATCGTGAAAGCGAGTCCAGAATGGGCTCCACTGTGCAATTATCTCATCTTGCAGTCTCTCGTACTCGGTTCGATACTCGGTCTCTTTTTTAGAGTACAAATCCCGTGCGAACTCTATTTTCTTGTCGAATTTCTTTCTCCGGATTCTTTCTTCAACGTTTGAAATGTCTGCCAGAGTCTGTCGATAATCTGAAAACCCATCCTGTCCGAACGTGAGTTTCACGATAATATCGTTGCTCATAGCAGCGGCTTCGGTGATCCATTTTTGATCGTCGTAAGTTTCAACCGGTTGAACTCCAAGTTCTCTGATGTAGCTTATGACTGTTCTGGATGTTCGGTCGACGAGTTTGATCTCGTCGTCGAACGATCTCCTCATTGACTGGAATTCTTGGACAAAAGGCCTGATGTCTCCAACGATGTCATCTCTATCCTTTCTATCCATCCGAGCATCTCCTGCTTTTCGCATCAACTCTTCAAGCGATTTCAGGTTGTCGTCCACCATTTTGATGCGGTCCACCATCGCCCTACTCCGCTTGCCAGCCTCTTCCTGGATGTCGTTGATGGAAAGTTCAATAGCGGGTGGAGTTTGGCGGAAAAGATGCACTCGTCTCTTGACTCCTTCTTTCTGTTCAAGCCAGATGTCAAGTTCTTGAATCCGACGCTTCTTATCAGCGATTCTAGAGAGTCCGAGAAACAGATTAATCAATTCGATGGTGCGGGCAGACCGGTTCTCGTCTTTTGTGACAGGGAATCCATCTCTTTCGTCATAAGTGTCAGCGAGTCTTTCATCTCTCAACCAGCATGCAAAGGGTTGACTCAGATCCACGAGATCGTAGAGAGCTCGTAGTTTCGCCCCAAATTCCATTCCTGGTTCGTCGAGAATTTCCTCCAGCAACTTTTCACCTTCAACAAAATTACGATAGGCAAAACTCGGATGCAATCGACCTCCGTGAATTCGGTTGAACTTTTGCTCAAGGCTGAGCACCTCTGCAACATTTCCTTCCGCCTTGGCTTCAACAATGAACGCGTGGGTTGCAGAGGTGGCCCACATGCTGTGAATCTGTTCTGTTCCGCGCTGCTCCAGCAACAGCCAGTCGTGCAGATCTGGCACTGGAGTGAAAGCGCTGTGTTCTCCAAGCCAGCATCCTTCAACAGTTCCTTCTCGATAGCGGCAACACAGTCGAGTGGAAACTCCTTCTCCATTCAGGCCCACTCCGTAGTAGAGATTGGGATTTCTCAGAGCCACACCGTTTGCAATGTCAAGCATCTTCTGTCGACCTGCTGCTTCGAGAGAGAACATTCCAGTGGTCATATCTTGCAGTAGGAAGAACGTAGGGACTCCTTCCATCTTCTCAGCGTTGAAAAGGGTGATTGTCTGGAGAGTACTGTTAGCACTTAGCCAGACTTTGATTTGATCCAGCTTCTCTTGAAATAGGAGATAGTTCGCAGGGCTGATACGTCCAATAAGATCGAGTATCGGTTCAGTCTTGACCTGCTCTCCGAAAATGGTTGTCAGGTATGCTCGGAGTGAAACGTTTGAAGCCCTTCGCTTTCGTTCACATTCTGGGGCGTGTTGGGTATGGAATCGACACTGTCCAAATCCATTCCGAGAGCCTTTGTACTGCTTGAGACAACGTTTGCAGAAGGCGCGAATCTCAAGCACAACGACAAAGGCCAGTGAGTTGCCAGTGGCTTTGTCAACAAAGAGGACACTGTAGCGTGCTGCGTCTGCATCTTGGACCGAGGAGATTGTAATTCGAGGCATGCTGGTAATCACTGGCTCGTTTCCAAGTCTTCCTCCACTCCATCTCCACTCGTAATTGGGACTCAGAACAGGGAAGTAGCGATCTAGACTGATAGTCGCAGTGCTTCCAGGAGTGGTCACTGTCAAACTCTCGATCTTCTCGATCTCGATTGAGAACGGTGCTTCGAGAAAGCTGAATCCGGTTTTGTCGGTCGCTGAGACTCGTGCAGAAGTCTGGTTGGAGGGTGTAATCGTCTGACTAGCAACTACAAAGCGAATCGGCTCTGGTATCTTGTGTTTGTAGATGTAAGTTCCAGCAAACTCTGGATGAGCTAATGGTATCTGTGCAGCGAGATCCACTCTGGCAATATTTCCTGCTGGTTGAATGAACCAGAGAGTGTCTTTGTCATCAGCGGGAGGGACCAGAGTGAGAGCCTGTTGATAGGCGAATGGAACCACGGACGAATGCAGAGGCACTTTGCTTGCATAGCTCACCACAGCCCTCAGAGTGAGTTGATGTTCGTTGGGTGCTGCTCCATAGGCTTGGAGATAGCCGAAACGATCAGCCCATCGACCTTGCTGAAATGCGAGTAACACTCCGCGGGTTCCGGGGTCCGCTTGAATATCAACAGCTGAAGCGCTGGTGAAACCGTCAAAGAGGACGTCGTATTCTCGCTCGACACCGAGCTTTGCGCTGATGTCCAGCAGCATCAAAAACTCATACAACGGACCACTTCCAGCAGCAATGTCATTTCCAATTGCTCGAAGACGTTCTTTGAGTGCCCGTTCACTCAGATCGAGAGGAGGGAGTGTTGCTGAAGAGCCTGTTCCGACGCGTATCAATTCAGACTGTAAGGTATTTGGAGAATCGGTCGCTTCCCACAGAAGCCGTGAAATGATTCGATGCTGTATGGGGCTGTCAAGAAGTTTTCCCAGAGGTAATTTTTGGAGTGTTGTTTCTTTGAGTCTGAGTGCTCCGATTTCAAGATTGGCCCGGGCGTCGTTTGCAGGAGCTCCACTGTTGACTGTGGGGTATTGATCGATGATCGAGTCTCGCAGTTCAACCATCTTGCGGGTGAATTCTGCATAGGGATTTACAGAAGAGGATGCCCGCGGTCTTATTTTGACCCAGAGCATCTTTTGAGGTCCAACAACCTCCACGAGAGGCTGTGACTCTATGATTCGGTGTTCATCTTTTTGTAGGAGAAGGACCCAAGAGCGGGATGCCTCGCGGAATAGAATTGTCGACGCGGGCTGATCATTGAGAGAGATGGTACGCTCTTCGGGACCGCTGAATTGGGGAATTGCGAGGAAGTGATTAGCAAATTCTTGGCGTAGCGTGGGTGCATCAACCCGGAAGGACTGTACAGTGACACCGGCGTGTGTTTCTTTGACGACGACGCTCGGAGCAGTGTGAAGTAGCTGTACTGTTTTGTTTTCCAGTTCTGAAAGTTGTGCATAGCTTTCGGAGAATTTCCTACCGAACGGAACCATGAAGGTTACCCGCGAGTGTGAGATCGTATTGTTCGCAGGGGCAGCCATTCCGATAAGAGAAACGCAACAAAAGCTACAGGTGTGAAAAATAAAGTCAAGAGCGATCGGTAAATAGCGATTTAATAGCGATCAGAGTTGAAGCGGGTTCCGATCCCGTGAATGATGTGTCCATCTCCGAGAACTGACTTCCTCAATTCAACTGCTAGATCCTCGTTGCTCATCTTGCTGAATACTCCATAGAGTACTGCGTTGTACTTGGCAACGCTTCGAACAATCAAGTACAGCCAAATGGCAACCGGGATCATAACCCAGTTGGCAACAATAAAAATCCAATAGCTCATTGTGAGAGTTGTAGTAACAGTGTCTGTGCAATAGTCGAACATATGACTCGGACACCACCAGAATGCCTCGATGGCGGCCAAGTAGATTCCGTATGCAGTCTGGAGAACGGCCCAGAAAAACATAATCCATTTACCGACGTCCAAATTAGCACGGGAGTTGTCGTGGAAGAGATGTCGGGCATACCAAGCAGCGAACAGTGCCACAACAGGAAACAAGAACATGCGCCAGAAAACACAGCGCGTTATCAAAGGAAAGGTCATCCAATGGGTTGTCAGCTCAGCATAGATTTGCAAGAGCACTAGTAAGAGCACCGCGATCGATGCGATTGTCATGCGGATATGCTGACGATGTAGCTTGGCCATGGCTGCTTGTACAGTGACAGGCCGTCCCCGAAGAGCTCTTCCAGTTTCATACTCTGCGTTATCGCTCAGATCATCAAAGCTTTCATCCGAGGAGGGCGGAGCCTTCCTTCTGCTTGACATACGAAGAGTTTCGCTGGCTAACTCCCAACTCTACTGTTAAAGATGGCAATGCAAACAGGGTCTTATAAACAACCTCTGTTGACAGCATCACATATAAGAGTAAGGCTATAATCGACCTGACCTTAATCTATTTGCACGCTCGTCTTCTCTGATCTCGGCAGTATCTCTACTCGTGCACCTGAAACCGCGAGATACACATGCCCAAATCGAGCGTTGTCTCGTCCGGTGGAGATGTGCTCATAGACGGACTCGAGCTGGTGGTGCGAACCATCGTCGAGGCCATCTATTACATCGGACAATACTTATGGGCGTTGATATTCAGCCCAGCCGGCTGGATGCTGTTGGGTTTCATTCTGATTTCCACTTTCACTCTGACACTGCCTGAGCATGTTCCTCGAATACTCAATGCACTGCTGACCTGGTGGTATGGCCATGCCACGGAGCGAAATCAATGGGCCGACATAATCGATCTGTTCATGGATCCTCTGCCTCTGTTGATTTGTTGGTGGAATTTCTGGTGGCATCTTCTCACCAATGTGTTCCTGGCTTTCATTGACATTGCCTTCAACTGTGTCGATCTTCAGTTCATCAAGGACTTCCTCTTTCTCATCGGAACGTTATTGCTTACGTCCGGTTCGGCACTGGTTCAAGTCTTAGAGAATCCACTGAACGGCACTGTTCCCGTCTACAACAATACTGTCTGGACCAATCAGACAATTTGGACAATCTGGCAAGACTTGACAGACAAGCTGGAGGTGATCACCGATTGCGAGTGTCACGAACTTCAGCCAGTTACCTCTTTCGTTCTAGATCGCCTTTCAAGTGACAATCTCGGACAAGCTATCGATCTTGCCCTCAACGCTGCTCTCGCTGCTCCCCAAGCGCTAATTCCAATATTCACCGATGGAGATAGGCCCGACTTTGACAAGGTTTTCAACAGAGCCTGTAGCTCTATCATATCGCTTGGAGCTTGGGCAGACGAATGGATTGAGCAAATCTTAATAGAGTTGTTCGCGTTCGAAGCGGACATAGGCCTCGGTTGTATGGTGTCTAGAATTATATGCATAGCAATCGAGGTCGTGAAGATAGTATTCAATTTTACTGTGGACATTGTGGCAGGGGATAATGTGTTCGACACGTTCAGAGACATAGATTTTGAACCTGTTGTCGGAAGAATAGACCAGTTGGCAGGATGCCTGCAAGAAGTGACCTCACAGATTGATCCATGCCTCGGAGAAGCACTTGGAGCCATTGTTAGATTTGTTGGAGACGTCCTTGAATTCGCCACGAAGATTATTCAAGATCTTGAATTCGATTGGGCAATCCTCTTTGATGGATTCTTCGAGATCATCGGAAATCAACAGTATGATGTACTTGGAGGGGATTCTCACATCATTCCTTGCGACGAGCCTCCTTGTGATCACTTGGATCCGGCAATGGATCAGACCGGCCTCACGTGTTTGGTGTCCAAAATCCTTGGAGACGGGGAGTGTGCCCGAGCATTCTCAGATCTTGTTAGCGCAGTTCTTCAAGTGTTGACATTGCCCATTTTTATCGCAGAAGAATTTCTCACAACCGACTATACAAGCTTCTCTTTTGCTAGTTCGAATCCTCTAAGCGATGATTACCGAGACGATTTTAACGATTTGATTCTGGACATAGTCGATGTGTTCACTGATCGCTTCTTGCTTCTTGCAGACTACCTTTCACACTTGATTTCCTGCATTCCCGGACTCGAGGAATTGGGATTGGCATTCGTGTCTCTCACTGCTGTACTTGACAACATCGTCGACGATGTCAAAACACTGGCGTTGCTTTTGGTAGAGGTTCTTATCCAAGCCATTCTCTGGATTCTCGCATTGTTTGGAGTCTCTCCCTTCGAAGACTCTGATGCAGGGGATGAGTTGGTTACCTTTTTCAGCATCTTCCTGGATGCACTGATTCAACTCTTCGATCTCATCGTGGAAATGCTGACCGGCTTTTTGGACTACTTCATCTTCAGCTGGTTCCCTTCTCTCTTCGGACAAGGCACTATGCTCAGCGACAATCCAGGAACAGCTCGATTCACGGAGTGCTTTACTGAAATGACTGACTGCATTTGCGGAATCACGAAAAACATAGCCAATGACATTTGCCTTCCAGCAGGTGGTGGATGTCTTGGAAATCTCTGGCCCGATTGCGGAGACTTTGAGCCGGGAACTTCTCGGCGTCGTTCTACAAATCCTGCTGACTGGTACACTACGAATGAAGATGGAAGCGTCACGCCCAACATGAACGTCTACGAGTACTGGGCAACCGAGTTCAACGGAACATTCTGCGGAGAGGTTTTCCAACGCTGGGCAGATAGTCCCCCACAAAAGGGTCAATCGGTTGGAGAATTGGACGGAAACGAGCTTATCAAATGCGTCAACATGGTCAGCGCAAGCTTGCAAATGACCAGCTACTATGGAAATCAGTCCAGCGATGCTCTCGTTCATCCGGAAAAGCTGAGAGACCTCGGTCATCTCAGCGCAGAGGGATATGCGGTTCTGGGCAGCGTTGCTTTGAGCAACACCATCTTGATGTTCTCTGATCCGGATGAAGTCTCTGGACTACCCGAGAGCAGTGTTGTCTATTTTGACATCTCTGCGGCTCTCGATGAGCAGAACATCGTCGATCCGATGGTCAAGAACAGCATTGTCTACACCTACAACGCAATGGTGAATGTGACCCGCTTTGTCAAGACTCAGAGAAACAACGCCTTCAAGATGAGCCGTGCCTCTCCGAACCGTCTGAGTCCCGGATATGAATCAATCAAGCTCGTGGATGCGATGTGGAGGGCTGGCTCTCAAGGAATTGCAACTGTGGCTGCTTTTGGAAGTCAAATCAGCCAACGAGGAATAGTTTCCAAGCTACGAAGCGGTGCTTGGTCTGCCGGTGCTGCTTTCTTCAACGGTCCTGTTCCAGAGGATAAGCTCGCCGATCAGTTGTTGCGGAAACGCGGTACTCCTCTTGCACCTCTCTCAGACGATCCTCAAATCTACGCAGAGTATCTACTCTCGCAGGGGAGATGGCCAAAAGACATCACCAACTGGGACATGTTCACCTTCAAAATACGAAAGATCATGGATGTTTTGGGAGAGGTCAGAAATCATTTGATCCCTGGAAAGCCTACTGTACATCCGAGAGCCAACGAGCAGGGACTTATCCCTGAGAATCACATACCCGAGAGCTGTACAACCGTTCTCACAGGATGTCCCGTCAACTATCTGGCTTGCAACATTACTCCTGGAAGCGCATACCTCTGTCCTCCAGTTACATGCACTGGAGATACTTTCTATGTCCCGCCTTTTAGATTCTGTAATGACTTCTTTGGTTCAGCTCTTGTAGCAGGCTTCTGTAACGAGTCTGGCCAGGTGATCGATTTCTACGCTACGGTTGACCAATGCGAAGCTGGTCTCTTTAGAACTGCAAAACTCGGAGCGCCTTCTCCAGCTTTCACTTGCTACGACACTCTGAACCCCTCTCTCCAATCGATCTGCATCGACTCGGATGGCTGTACCTCTTGTCCAGTGGAACACATCCTGCCCAATTTTGATTGTGATCTCCTGGATGAAGTTGTGCACAGGATAGAGTACGAGTTTGGTCTCTGCTTCAACAAGCTAGGCATTGGACCACCGCTTCCAATGCTGCCCTTCAACATCACAACCTGGTTCAGTTTCTCTCCTGTGGACAATACAACCGGTCCGGCGTTCAGAGGAGTCTGCGGAAATGGAGTCATAGAGAGGAACTACACCTTCAGCTACAGGAATCCTTCCGGACGTCTGTACAACTTTGTCGGAGAAGCCTGCGAACCTCCTGGCTCGATGGTGACTCTCAACCTGACTGGCAACTTGACCAACTACACTTGCGGTGTCTTCTGTCAACCAGAAATCTGCGGAAATGGGATTATTGATCCCGGGGAGCAATGCGACGATCACAACAGACAAAATGGAGACTGGTGTAATGAGATTTGTCAACTTGAGAGATGTGGAAACGGAATTATCGATTTCTCAGAGGACTGCGATGACGGAAATGTTAACAATCTGGACGGCTGTAGCGCTACTTGTAAGTTCGAAAAGTGTGGCCAAGCCCATGTTACTCCAGCTGGAACAACGGCTCAAATACTGTATGGTCAAGCTTGTCAAGCTCCAAACACAGTTGCAGACACTCAGGATCAATGTTTCAACGAGGGATCGTTCTCTTACGAATTCAATTGTCATGCAGGAACTCCGCTGATCTGGACATATCTTGGAACCGGTTGCTTTTCGCGACAAACAACCAATAGCATCACCTCAAATTGTACAACTCTTACAGATAGCGGAAACACTTTCTGTCTCGATCCTGCACAGAATTTTGGCTTTCTTTGCACGGGTGCCACGATTCAAGCTTCTGCAGATACTGTCTGTCAGAGAAATTGTCCGGTATGTGGAGATGGAATTGTCGAGGCTCTGGGTGCAGAGGATTGCGATGATGGAACAATTTTTGCGACCGGTAACGCCACAGAAGATCTATGCATCGCCTGTCGTGTATCCTGTGCTTGTGACCCAAATCCTCTGGCACCCTGTCAAGGTTTCTGCGCAAACGAATTCTCTTTCGGGATGCCATGCGATCCAAGGAAGCCTGGAAATACGACCTGTGGAGTGGACGGGATCTGCTTTGCGCATGCGTGTTGTGGCGACGGTCTCAGAGAAGACGAATTCGAGAGCTGTGACGAAGGTCCCGATGCTCTCACCAACTCCACTTGTTACCTCTGTCGTAATGCGGAGTGTGTCTGTCAACCAGGGAAACCGTGTCTTGGAACTTGCTATGACGGGATTGTCCAGCTCATGGATTTCGCCAATGATTTTATCTATTGCGATGTCAGTCTCAATCCCTTTGCATGCCCGGGTACTGGTCAGGTCTGTGTCCCGTGGTCTTGCTGCGGAGATAACATCACTCAAGAATGGGAGACTGTAATCAACGGTGGATGCGAACCGAAAGACGACCCAAGCTGCTCCACGCAGAACTGTTCCTATTACGACAACAACGGAGACCTCAAAGCCCCCAGTCCTATCACAACCGCTTTCGATTTCTGCGTCCCTCAACCTGGCTTCCATGCCATCGGACACTGCTGGACTGTAGCAGACGGCGAATTGACCATTATCTGCGATCGAAACGATCCCTCCAGCTGTGTCACAAACGGTGCTCCCGTGGGCGCAGTCTGTCGCGCTGATAGCTGTTGTCACGACAATGTGATCAACGGAGACGAGATTGGATTTGCATCTGCGAATCACAGCTTTCACCTATGTGAAGTGCTAGTCTCTTCTGGATGTCCTGATAACACCTGTAACTACGGCAACTACTACCTGCCCTTTGATGAGTGTACCTGTCAACCGAATTTCCCTTGTGTTGGACTCTGCTTCCTTCCCGATGAAGCCTCCAACACAGATCTGACACCTTTCTCCGCTCCTTGTGATCCCCTCAACTCTACTCGCTCTCCCTGGTGCGACACGACTCAACCAGGAGTCCAGTGTATTCCGATTGCTTGTTGTCAAGACGGAATTGTACAAGACATACACTACTCGACCAATCTAGCCCACGACATTCCCATCTCACTTGAACAGTGCGACAACTCAACCTGTCCTGGCACAGCTTGCGATGTTCAAACTACTCTTTCAATTCAATCCCGTGTCTACTCACGCTGCGATTGTCTCTTCAATTACAGCTGTGTTGGATTGTGCACGAATCTCACAAGTGGGAAGCACAGCGGTCCGTGCAATGCGCACTCGCCTTCCTGTGCTGCTGGATTGACTTGTTGGCCACAGCAGTGTTGTGGAGATGGAATATTACAAGACGGAGAAACGAGCGAAGGAGTCGACAATGTGTGTGGACTGCTATTCCCTCCCCTCAAGAGAAAACGAGACATCGAAATCCCAATAGAATTACCCCTGGCAGAAGAGGGGATCCGTCCGCAGGAGCAATACTATACAACCCAAACAGTGTACAATGGTCGGAAGAATCAAAAACGAGCAGTCACTCTCTACGAAGTCACAACTCCTCTGAAACCACAGTTCCACGAAGACATCAACATCAGTTCCTGGATCGATACAGCTTTCGACTCGATAAGCACATTCGTATTCACTGAGATCTTTGGTTCCAGTCTCAACGAAACGCTAGAACCGATTATCGATAGAGCAACAAGCACAGTGGTCGATCAGTATGCAGACGAGGAGGACAGGGGTGTTCTCTACTATGTGGTTGGATTCTTCCAGTGCCCAGTTCCTTTAAGAACAGATGGAAGCCAAGGCGTTGGTTTCTGGGAGGCATTGAGCCGTTTGATTAAGGTGTACTTCTTCATTGCACTCTTTGTCTTGGTGCTGTTCTATCCCTGTGCTGGAGCGGTCAACCCAGTACTGTTCCATTTCGCTGTCCTTGTCTCTCCGACAATCTTTTTGATGGTTGCATACGGCTACATGTTCCCTCGCTGTCTACCAATGATCCCGGAGACAGTGCCAGATGATGTGAAAGCGGTTGCCACATTCCTTCGACAGGATTGCCCATTCACACTGAAACTCTCGAATGGAACTGAAGTCTGTATGGCGACTGTGCCAGACTGTCAAGCGGCTGGATTCAACGACGGTTTCGACTCGCTGTTTTTCCTCTTCGAAACGAGATGGCCCGAAGTCACCGATTTTTTGAGAAATAGCTTCTTCCTCCAGCCCATTCTCAGCCTCCTTGGCCTTCAGGATGCGCTGATCGAGTTCGATTTCAACTCTACTTCCGGGCCTACAGACATTCAAACCTGGTGCTTCAACACATTCGATTGGGCTCTCATATTCCAAGTGCTGGCTATCGGAACTATAGTGATCGCGGTGCTACTCATTTTGCTGATCCTTGGAATCTCTTTGCTATTCCGCCTGCTGAGATTCCTCAAAACACTCATCACATTCACCGTGGACGTGGCCGAGTCTTCTGATGACAGGAGAGCCGAAGAGGTGGCATATTATTAAAGGAGATCTTTATGTTTTCGAAGCGAGTCACTTCTTGTCTATTGAAAATTTTACAGTCACAGACGAGTAGCGTATGGAAATTTCTGCGTGTTTCGTCAGAATGATGATGTAATTCGAGCCATTTCCTTTCACTGTAAATGCTGTTTTGACGTCTTCCAATCGAAGGAGTAGATCTGGCCATTGCAGGAACCCTCCTCCTCTAATATACTGTGCGAGATCGTTCCAGTCTTTGTCAAAATTCTGCCGGTCTATGCAGACCACTCTACGCTTTCTGGCTTTGTCACTGTACTCAGGCGTACGAAGTCCAATTCCCTCTCTCTCCCCGCAGCCTCGGCCATTTTCGTGATCTCGCGCTGATAGTTTGCACTCGCGACAGAGTCTGTGAGGGTTTTGCTCCATAACAAATGCTAATTTAATCTGGGATGCTTGCCAAAAAGGGACTCGAGAATTCTTCGTGACATTTATCCCGGGGCGCTTGCAGTAAGAAAGGAACCATTTCGAACTCACAGCCACCAGAAGAACAATATCATCAGAGCTACTGCTCCAAAAATAAACATAGCTATGACTAGATAGATTACAATTTCATCAGCTCTGTGTCGTCTGCACCAGTAGGGATAGTTCTCTTCGTGTTCGTGATATGTGCTGATTGCAGCTTTTAGTTGCTTAGCCTTGAGCAGCACCCTTGGCTGGATTATAGTTCCTTTTCCCGATTCCAGATCTCGACTTTCTGCCTGGCCTATAAAACGATCCAGTTTTAAAATCGACGACGTCAAAATCTTTTTCAACTCATTGGCGTCGGCCATCTCCGTGGGTAGACACGACGCCGCACTAGATTTATTCACAAAGATTGAAGGATTAATAATTCGGGTCTGCCCCGCAGTTGTGACATAGGCTACGCTGCTGAGAAGAAGGCAGCATCTCCACGGAAAGAGGTGCAGATGGAGGTGGATAGAATAGTGGTATGTCATTCTCTCTGTTCAAGCTGAATGCAAGTTTGATATGGAATCGAGTCAGGATGATCGCGGTTGCAAGCTTGAGAACCAAGCAGACAATTATTACAATCACGGAGAATAGTTGGAGTGAATTGAGCAAGTGAAATTGGTTGTAGAAGTCAAGAATCATTCCACAGGGAAGTAGCCAGGAGCCAATAAACGCAGTCACAACAGAAAGGGTAAAATCTAGCAGCGGAACAACAATGCGATGAATGGTCCATCTCGGAGTCACGAATCTCAGCCGAGCCAAGCCGAAGAAATACGCAGAGAATGAGATGGTCTCGACGGAGTAGAAGACAGCGAGAGTGAAAAATGCAATATTTCTCTCCACCAGGTCATAGGCCAGAATCCAAGTCACTGCAAAGAAGGAGATACTGGCGAGCAGACTAATCAAACCGGCAAGAGTCGAGGCATAACAACAGCACCTACATATCATACTTATCTCTATTTCAAGCCTAACGAAGGCGTTGTTTACAAAACAAAAACGCAGACTCTCTCAGAGGCTTACGCGCCGCTTGTTGCTTCAGAGCCGTTCGCTTGGGGTGCTCGCTTGTTTGATTACGAACCGACTCTCGATCCATACGACAGCTACGGACTTGGGAGCGAAGAGGGGGAAGAAGAACTAGAAGGAGAACTAGAAGAAGAACAGGAAACCAAGTTCTACTATTATCAGATAGTCTCTCTGGAGACTAGGAATTTCGTATTGCGATTGTTCACCAAGAGTAGACACCAATGTAGAAAGGCGCTTGGAAAGATATCCTACTTTACATCCATCGCGTATGAAAAGAACCAACTCAACAGCCTATTGTCACACTATTGCAAGTCCTCTGCTTACGATACTCTAGCAGACCTACTGGAAACCAAAGGATCCAACTACACAAACCGCTTGGGTGCGATCTTTACTTTGGTCAAAGAGAACCGCTACAGATTGGACACTAAACAACTACGTTTTTAAGGTGTGTTTGGGGTCCTCTCTATAATCCGTTCGTCTGGCGTAGACTCACAGTTCCTGCATAGAAAAACTTCAGTCCAGCTGCTGGAGTGAACCGTTATGCATTCTCCGCAGCGGAGCTCGTGGCAGATGTCACATTCATACTTTTCTCCAACGCCGGGGTTGTCGCAACAACTTTGCTCGGATGACATCTTCTTCTGTGTGGGAGTGGTTGACGTGTTTTCCTCTTTTCAATTTCAGCGCTTTGATTTCTCCTCAATACATTCTTTTTACCCTCATCTCCTCGACGGAACAAACCTGACCCAGCCTCACCAACCTGCTGTAGAAATTGCCACAGTTCCAACACACTCTGCCCAATTCTATCGGGCCTTTTCTAGTGTAGCCTTTGATTACGTTGTAGCAGAGTGGACAGGTAGCTCCGTTGAGCTGTTTGGAGCTGACAACCTTTTTTGTTCGTCGTTTCTTCTTCTTCTTTGGCTCTTTCTTCTTCCTTGTTCCTTCTCGCTCTTCCTTTCTCCTCTTTCTCCGACGTGCAGATCTCAGCGCACACGCGTTGCACACTTCTTTATCTCGAATGTAACGCCACCTCGGAGTTTCTGTTCCTCCGCATCGAGTACATGGCATTCGCCTTCGCACAGTGGAAGTTTGACCTCCTTCGCTCTCTCTGTACTCGATGTTTTTGAGACTTGGAAAGGTTGACACAGGATTTACAATTATATTACTCTTAGCTTTTATTTTTCTTTGGGACCTTCCTCTTCGTCTGCTTGCGACCCACTGGAGGAGTAGGACGACGAAGAGGAGAACTGTGACTCAAAGGAAGAAGCCAGATCAGGACTGTTCTTTTCAACCGACCTCAACTTCGAAATCTCTCTGTCAAGTCTTCTCAGCTCTGTGTAAACCGCTTTCGTGTCACGTCTGTGCTGGTCGAGCAAATCTTGCTGCATAGTAATCATCCGGGTCATCCAGGCCACGTCCCGGATCACCGGAGAGTCTGAGTTGTCGATACCGCGTTTCTTGTCGCGCATCCATTTTTGCCCGCAGCTTCCGCAAAGCGTTCGGGGACCAGTTGGTCCGGAACGGAGATGCATTTTTGCCGTGAGCTCTTTCATGCAGCGCTGACAGTGGGTGTATGAGCGCTCCAGCTTCGGTCTTCCGACGGGCCGTCGTGGACTCTGGTCGTCTCGTTGTCGGTGATGCTGTTCTGATCGGGGAGATTGCTCTTGTTCTCCTGCCGCTGAAGGCTCTATAGTATTTGGCTCTTGTGACATTCTTTTCTAGGAGTCGATCTTCTTTTCTATCTCTTTCAACTCTTCTAGGAGTTGTTTCACGCTGTCCACTCTGTTTTTGACGCTGAGAGGTGAGGCGAATTGGAAGTTCTCCACTGAGTTTTCTATCCGGCAGATCAACTGGGAGCGATCGCGTTTGAGTGCTTCGCGTTTCCTCTTTTTGACCTCGGAAGCCACTCGTTTCCCGCAATAATCGCAATAAATTTCCCCGTTTTCTCCCCTCCTGACGCGGACTCCGATCCCGATGTTCTTGGAGCACCGCTGGCATTGAGGCATCCATAAATGCAGAGCGCTCTCTTCTCGGTGACAAGGGAAAGAAACTGAGACCGCAGGGTGGAATATTCCGGTGCTCTTCCTTCTCAGGAAGATAAAAATTAAAAGGCAGTTTTTATTTCTTTCCCAGTGAGAAGGCTTTGTGCCGTCAGTGCTGAATGACAGCCAAGCCAGAGAGAGACAAATTTAGAGTGGTCTACGGAAGGCTGGGGCTTGAGCACAACATTTTGGCCCATTTTGAGAACAAAGAACAGGCAGAAATCTACAGACATGGACTTATGCCAAACCCAAAATATGGCCCACTCCACAGCTGGCATCTCGAAGGTCTACACGATGTCTGGTTTAGAGGCCATGGCATGGGTAAAGAGTGGCTGGAGGTGGAGGAGAGGACTGGCCCGAAGTGGATGCCTTGATACCTCGACAGATAAAAACTCTCCTTCACAAGCACCAAAATTAAACAACTTTCAATCGAGTTCAAGTTTAATTTTCTTTTGCACACGTTCAGGACTCTCATCTCTCCATGGCACAGCTGTCTCTTCTCGGGTTAAAACTCTCTGCAGGAGATCAACTCTTCTCGACAGATAATCATTCAGCTTTTCCAGTCTGAACACGGAGGACGCGTTACAAAAACCTCGACGGACGGCAAGCGCGATTAGTTGTTCGTTCAATTCTGCGTCTTTTTCATTTAAGTGATCAAGGACAGATCCCTTTATGCGCAAAGGATTTTTCTTCGTGCCCAAATACGTGTTGTAAGCTGCCACAATCGGAGCCTCAAACTCATCGCTCGCTGGTATGCCAAATAAAACGAGAGCATGTCTGGCAAGCGTTTGCCAAAGATGGCCCAGAGATTCTGGCTTGAAATTCTGTGCAAGTGCAACTGTTTCATGTTTTGCTTGGAAAATCTCTGGAAGGGGACGAGTTTTCAAAACAGATACTAGTCGATATGCCACATGCGCACGGATTATCGGGCAGTCGATTTTCAGAGTCTTTGCAATAGAGAAAGCAAGAAGCCATGTCCTACAAGTGTGATTGGCACGTGCGTAAAGATGCCCAATAAAATTGTCCCTGTACGAGACAGAAAATTGGACAGAGAAATTGTATGCTTTGGTCCAATCCTCCTGCCAATCCAATTCAGTGTAATACGGCATTCTCCAATCATTTCGAAACGACTTTGACCATTTGTCGAATGTACGAAATGTCTCCCCCGCCTCCATCAACCTCTGCCACAAGTTCTTCGCACAGTATTTCCAATCAGCGTCTGCCAAGGACAGCGCTGCCATGGCAGTTGCTAGTCGCCGTTTGCATTCTTGGTCTAGGAGATCTTTTCTAATTTGAGCTATTTCCATTCAATCACACTTCAGCGGATTCGCAATGGTCTACACAATCAGCGAACGCTCATAATATCATGAATCTACAGACTCATGATATCATGATAAGCTTTGAATATCATGATATCATACATTATTCTCGGACTCTTTGTTCAGTCCCGAGTTTAATCCAAAAGCAGTAGGAATATTATGCCTGAGCCAGAGGTTGAAATTGGTCCTAGTTATCATGATCTCAACACACAGCTCTCGGCTTTTCCGAAATGCTACTCTCAAGACGATGCGCTGAACTTCTTTTTCACTCCATCCGAGCTTGCCCATCTCATACCTGGAGAGAGGAGAGAACTATGGCTTAGATTGACTAGCAATCCTCTCTCACTTTGCATAGCAGACTTTTTCGGTGTCAGGAGATTGAAATTCGAAGAGTACTCGAAAGCGGTTGAGTTGTATTGTCCAAAGAGGTGCAGGTTCAGCAAAGAGAACTGCGATTTTGGCGCAGCTCTTGTCAAGAAGCTCAACAGGCACTACAGAGAAGGCTACACTGTGCGCCACAGTGATCTTGAGTTTTCGAATCCAGCTGATGCCCATCTAGCTCATGCGATACTCAAAGAGATGCAATTCACTGTTCAGAAAAGACCCAGCCAACCTTTATCCTGGTACTTTAGAGACCAACAGAGAAGTGCCCTGAGACGTATCATTAGAGAGTATCGCAAGGTGTCAGACTTTCCAAAACGCAGCGAACCCAGGCACGAGCAATTCCGAGTACTCCACTCAGAAATGTGCAAAGCTGGCGTCGTTGTCGCTGGATTGTGCCGTGGAAATGGTCTTTCCAATGCAGAGCTAGAATCGCAGCTGTGGGAAGAAATTGGTTTGTTCTTTTCAGACTCTCATCCTGTCTATCTAGATGGAAACGGGGCTCATGCGTGGCCCTCCATAGCACCGCTTCTGTCTTCTGAAAAGTCTCTGGTGATTTTTCATTCTGAGCTACTCTCTGTACCGCATCTATTATTTATTCTACACACGGCAGAAGAGTCCAAAGTCGCATCGGTTGTACTGCACTGTGACTTAGAGATAGACACTGAAACTTGCGGAGTGCTCAGATCTAGTCCTAGAACAGTATCTCTTCGTCCAGTCCAAATTCTTGGACCCGCCTCTTCCTATTATCCCGAGTTCTCTGTCAACCTGGGCCTTCAGAACGTCTGCTACTCGGACGCTCGTTATTTTAACCGTGGCAAGACTGTACAGAGGATAGACAACATCACCCAGTTCCAGCCAGGATTTCCTTTGTGCTGGGTTGACGAGAAGGACCTAGCATCAGTGCTGAGGACCTACTGCACTCGTTTGAATCCCATTTCCTGTGCAGCTTCGTGTCAACTCGTGGTCGAGACTCTTTCTGAGCGTAAGATGATCTGGTCTCTGATCAAAGAGGTAATGGAGGCGAACTGTTATCTGGGGATGAAACTTAAGTTTCGTGCAAAAGCTCCAGCCAATCAAGAGGATTGGATAGACCCTTTGAAGCCTGTCTTTGTTTGCCAGTCTGTTCATCAACTGCCCGATGAAAGCATCGCTGTGAAGTTTTTTAATGAGGCCAAGCGGAGTCAGCCCACAGTGCACACTGAACTCCTTGCGCGAATGAAACAGCATGAGTGTGTACTCATCGATCAGCTATCTAGAAATAGCAATCATCTTATCCTATTCTACACATCACGGCCGCTGAGACACCGTCTCATTAGAAGACTGAGCAAGCTCGCCAAACAGCAGGTCCTGCTGATCTGTTCACCCGAGAACATCCGTGGTCTGGATTCTATGTAAAATCGATAAAAACAAATCATTTTAGAGTACTTGAGAAGGGTCGTAAAAAATCGTATCATGATATCATGATATCATGATAAGAAAAAAAAGGTCAAAATTTTGACTTTCCGGTCGTATTCGGTCGCATTTTTTCTATCCCTAACCCTGGGTCCAAAATGAACCAATAATTAAACTCGTAACCGGGATTTATCCTGGAAGACCTGGTTTTACTGGGATTTATCCTGGAAACACTCGATATAATTGGTACAGAAAAAAATGCCCCGCTTAATTCTCGGGGTAGGGTTAGGGTTAGGTTCTTACTTTGCCAAGAATTGGTGTGTAGTCCCGGGTTTGTACCAATTATATCGATTCCACTAATAAAAATATACCCCCTCCCAAGGGTAATTTGGATCACTTTTGCATTTTTGCTGACTTATGGGAAATTATGGGTCGCACTCACATATTAAAAGTCTCTATAAATAATTATTGGTCGTACGTCGCACTTTTTTGGGAAGAGGACCGATCTCAAAAATAAATCTTATCATGATATCATGATATCATGATAAAACACAAATTAATTTCCGGTCGTATTCGGTCGCACCCATCCAAGAGAGGCATCCAACCACCTTGTGACTGACTCCGTGTTTTGCGACTGTTCTCAATTTACTACTATGTAATGGAAACTTCATTCAGAGATCAAATGCACTTCTCTGCAGTGATTCTTTCTCGGGGTCCAGAGTGGAACACTGTCAAGGCACTCGTGTTCACTCAGGACAGCTCAGATGTCTTCACAAAGGATATCAAACTGAGTCTTCCAGAAAGCGATTTCAAAGCCCTTGCTTCAGAAGAGCTTCTCGCAAGTTGGATGGATAAACTGTTGCTGCCTCGAGATGATCGCTACACAAAACTCCGTCTTAACATTCTCTCTGAGAATGCCCAAAAAGGTGAACTGACCGCTGAAGCCTGGTTCTGTTTCAACAAGAAATACATCTCTTTGAGTCGAATGCTCTTCTACTCGATGCTTCTCAAAACCGACGACAAATTTGAACTGGAGAGAGCTGCATCCGGTGATACCTGGATTATTATTGGCGATAGCAAAGGATTGCTCAATCGAATGTTGACACGAGGTGATCTCCCAAAAGCATTGAAAGCCTCCACTCAAGAGGCACAACAGGTCAACGCAAAGTGGATCCAAAAGGTGGTCAACTCTCCCAACTTTCGAAGGGGTGCTCTGAGAAGGAGGGCTCGACGAATGCATCTGTTGCATGGCTCTCAAGACACTCTCACAAGCCGAGACTTGTCTATCCTAGCTAGCAGGGCTGCAAAGACACCGGGAAAGCGGGACGATCGTCAAGTCCAATTTGCAAAGAATGTCAGACATCATTAAATTGTATTTCTCTCTTTTTATTAGCACGTTCTCTCTCGATCGTACTCTAGCCATCTGGAGAGGTCGTCCTCTCCATCTTCAAACAAGAATCGGGCCAAATCATCCTCTCCAGAGACATAGCCGTGACCCTTTGTAAAGTCGACTCGCTTTGCAAAGATGAGCATGTTTTTGTACAGTTTCTTTTTCTCCTCGCTTCCTTGGACTGTGTAGTCTGCCCCCAGAAGAATCACCAGGAAGTATTCATCTCCGTATGTTTTGTAGACAAAGTTGGCCACAGCTCTTGCGAGAGATTCGGGATAGTCGAGAGCCTCTCTGAAGAGCTTTCCGTTTCTTCTGTTTCCTGCCAGATCTGCTTCACAAGGAATAGCATTGGCCACTGTCCTCTGGATCTCTCTTCTCGCGCGTTGTCCGATCGGACCTTTTCCAATCTTTTCCATACGCTCTTCCTCGACTGTACCCCAGTGGTCTCGGAGATCGTCAGACCTCTGGTTTCTCTCGATCAAGCCGAAGACGATGTTCGATGCTCTTTCCGCCTCACCCTCAGACAAGCCAGCGTAGTTGGTGGCGTGATAGTCCCAGTATTTCATCCAGTCGAAGCTGAATCGTGCTCTCCAATCTGGCTGGTACAAATCAAGATACTTCTGAGCAGCCTTAACCAGACTACTGTCCTGTAGCAGATGCTTCTTTTTGATAAAGTCTGGGAGGACACTGTCCCAAGAATCGTGCAGAACGAACAGTTGATGTTTAGCCTCACAGTGCTCATACATCTCAGGAGTCGGAAGGCTTCCACAGAAGATCACTCGAGAAGTCTTACTCGGGAGAACGAAATCTCCCTCTTTGAACTCTGTCGCAAGACAGCCGGGGTAAGCAGAGCGGAGGATAAAGTCGGCGTTTGACTGGTCTCTAGTCGCACCAGACAGTTTGATCAACAATAGAGTGCCATCGTAAGGCTGTTGACGAAATCGAAGTTCTTGTTCCAGGTCTGCCCTTGTTGAAGCCATGATCTTTGCTCAGTGTGAAAAGCTGAATTAACTCCAGCGTTCTGATACATGATATCATGAACTTCCCAAGTGACCATGATATCATTATTATTTTCTTGGAATGATCTCTGTCTTCACCGCAGTCTATGCTTTCATCCTTTTTCAAGCCTACAATAAACCTCCGAGCGAAGAACTGAAAGCACTCCTTCAAGAGAAAGGGACTCTCTCAAAAGTGTGGCGGATAGTAACAGAGAATTGTGCATGGATAGTCTTTCTGAGAGTCCTGTTCTATTTTCTCTTTCCGCATATAGAAGGTACAAACGGGACGGTCAAGTTTCTACCGGTTTGGATTCTGTTAGACCTAGACAAGTACGAAATCTTCTCCCCGATGAGCCAGGAACAGAACATGGGATTTTTAGCGCTTTGCAGTCTTGTAATTATTCTAAATTCATGATATCATAAAGCATCTGTACATTTCAAAATCACTTACCGGGAAAGAGAAATGGAGATCAACGACGCAGAGACTCATGCACGACTCTGGACAAAGAAGCTGATCAAAGCGATCGCATTCGCAGTCAAACATCACGGCTCACAGACTAGAAAATTCAGCGGAGAGCCTTATGTCCTGCATCCAATCCGTGTTGCCCAGCTACTGCTTCACTATTATCCCAAATGTTCTACTGAAATGCTGTATGCTGCTCTGTTCCATGATCTGCTTGAGGATAGCAAAACAGTCAAAGAGGATGAAATCGCATCCGAATTTGGCATAGTAACTCTGAAACTCGTCAAAGAACTGACAAACGACAAAGAGGAGATTGTCAGAGCCGGGAAGACTGTGTATCTTTGTGATAAGATAACTATCATCAGCGATGAAGCTCTGACAGTGAAACTCTGTGATCGGCTTGACAATATTTCAGACATCAAATCTGAAGACAAATGGTCAGCCGACTATGCAAAGCAAACTTATGAAATTCTGAGAAAGATTGTCGAAAGTGGACGCATGGTGGATTTGGCACAGCAGCATCTATTCTTTCACATCACCTACACGCTGAAAGAAGCGGGGTACCCCGAACCTTCCTTCTTAGCTCGGGAAAGAGATAAAAATTAAACATTATTGACCAGAAATCCAGGTCTCCAATGTTCATCAGATCAAAACTAAAATGAGCTGTTCACCTGCCGGAGTTAAACTACCTCGAGAGTTTGTCACCGAGCACGGAAAGCTTGTTCTCTCGCATATTGTTCTCGGAGAGAGGTTGTTTGGAAGCCTCGACAACTGGAAAGGCTTTCTGTTGCTGATCAAGGATCAGATCCCCTTCAGAGACTCGATGAAGTCTTTGGACTTTTTCAGCGTCTATGAATCACAAGACTACTTTTCACTGACGCGAAGAAGCAATGAAATACCGCTCGGGTTTGAAACTGGAAAGACCATTCACAGGCCAAACTACCAACTGACTTCCGAGTTGCTGTCGTTCGTACTCGCTATTCTGCCTCCTGAAAAACAACAAAACGAGCACTCGAACCTCGACAATCCAAAACCAATCGTGGATGCCTTTTCTAGTCTCTCTGACGACATTCTCAGAAGAGCGACAGAATCGATTGTCTTGTCCAAAATACAACTGTATTATCTAGTGGTATCTAGATCGCTTCAAAACTCTCTCAAACAGCATCCATCTAACAAGGTTGAAATCGAACAAGAAGTGGACATTTTGCACAAAATCTCCGACTCTTTGACTCCAAAGATAGAGGCTCAGGCCAAAATTATCAGGGCCAATTTGAAGCCTAAGCCACAAATCAAATGTGCCATGTGCAGCATATCTCTGGAAAACAAAGAGATGTTTGAATGCCCTCTCTGTGACAGTGTAGTATATTGCTCATCAGAGCACGCAACAGAGGACTGGGAAAAATCTCACGGAGACATACATCAAGAGAAGTGGGTGTAAATTTTCACCTCTGGTCTTTTTCCCGTTCAACTGGAGAGATTGACCCAATACAATTAAAAGTTTGATTTCAGATTGTAGATAGCATGGGCGAAGGAAAGCCCAGTCTGCTTCGCAGAGTGGTCAATGGAAGAGAGAGATTCTATCGGAGCATCCTGGATCAATTGAACAACACAGATGGGCGAGTTATAGTAATTGGACTAGTGATAGGGATCATTGCTTTTGTTCTGTTTGGATCGATGACAAACACTCCCGCGAAGCATTTTGCGGAGAACAAGATTCGCCTTGTTGCTCCGGGTCACTACGCTCCTATCGAATGCTCGGATTGGAATTTTGGAAACTCCAAAGACGCAGAGTATCTAAAGCATGCTCTGGACAGAATGCTATCCCTTTCAGAATCTGATCAGATCAACCCTCTGACAACAGCCCATGTGAATCTTGGTTTCTGTGGCCTAATCTACAACCAGACTGTGATGCTCAATCCAAGACTAATCTCCACCGAAGGCCAGCCCGAGAATAGAACGATTGGATCCCGGCTTCTCTGTGGAGAGAAAAGCACTTTCAACTATGTTAGCAAACAGTGGAGTGTGATTGAGTTACAATTCAAAGATGAAGACGAGAATCTCTTTGAGCAAAAATACAAGGAAGCTGACGCACAGAAATTGCAAATCGCGCTGTCAATTCTGAGAGGCGAGTCGATATGCGGGAAAGAAGTCAACACGAGTAAGAAGCTAGCATGAGTCATTTTCCTTGGACGATTCATCCCGTTAATGTCGAAATCAAGCTGATTTCAACTAAACCCTCTCTCTCTTCACATGCTCTATCCGATCTGTTACTTTGTTGTCTGTTTTACGCTGCAACAATGCATCGACTTTTCGGATGATTTCACACTCCAGAACATCAACCCAAAGTTGGATATGTTTTACTGGGAGCAGGGCGCAGTGGACGAGATTCCCGCCTCTGCACATCAGCTAGAAGAGATCATGTCAGTCTACCCCGAGCTTGATAGATGGCAAAAACTCAAGCCGGTCGGATCGATGCACTGGATTCCCTACTACTATTACTACTATTCTCAACACGATTCCGATGAATGCTCATCTTATGTGAAATTCACACCGGATACAAGACTGACCTCTCCTCAAAGCGAGCTGCAACTCTCCGAGTCTCTGCTACGAGCAAAACAAGACAGAGCAGAAGCGCTTATCAGTTTGGAGCCAACCTGCACCCCGCACCAGCCGATCAACTCTTTCCACGCTGTAATCGACATGCACAAGATGATGCAAATGCTCTCCTACTATCAAGTGGAAGCTCGCCGCTTAACGATGCCCATCTATCCAGAGAATCATCTCGACAATTGGCTGAGTCAAAATCCTGGACAAATGGCAACCACGAACAGAGATCTGACTGCCTGTGTCTCGGACACTACCTCTACAGAGGAAAGACCGTACTACAAAATTCAAGTGCAAAGTCCCTTTGAAGCTTTCCAGGAAGAAGAGGCCAAGATCCAGGAAGACGGAGCATGTCCATTGGCTGTATTCTAATGAGCACTGTTTATTAAATTACTAGTTGTTTCCCTTTGCGATTCAAATCCCTGTAGAGATGAAAATCAGCTATGCTTAGACTGGGAGACTCTTCGGCTAGGTGTCTTCGAAATGCTTGATTTCCCAATTGTAAGCTATACTGTGCATGTTGTTTAGAGCTGAACTCTGCTAATGTGATATGTGGAGTGTAGCCAAAAAGCCATCCACGCTGCAGTCTGTGCTCTGGTTTCATCCCCTGAGAAGAGTAGAGATCGTAAAGCGACTTGAAGAGCATGTTTTGACTGGGACAAGTATAAGTCAGCAAAATCTTGTCGTCCTTCTCTCCTCCTAGAATTGGGACATAATCCCTGTCTGCGCTCTGGAAGTGATAGTCCAGAACGCCAGCTTCAACAAATGGAGGCTTGACCTCTTCAACTGGATACTTGGAGCCGATGAATAGAAGGGTCGAGTGGAAATTGTCTAGATAGTTGACCGCCCCTGGGAAATGCTCGGCTGCTAGATTTTTCAGCAGAGTTGTTGTCTCTTTCTCTGATTTTCCCATTGCATAGACTTTCCCCTCTATCCAAGTGTTCATCTCTGGCTATTTTCTTTTGTATGAGTTAGAAAGGACATATTTAGTACGTCAATTAAGCTACGATCTCCTTTTCCGCAAGCTTGGCTGTTTTATCACGCTTTGACCACATCCACCGGGAATCCGAGCAGAGAGGCGATTCCTTTGCACACTTTGTTGTGACCTGCTTTCCAGTGCAAATCTCTGCAATCCTCAGAGCAATAGCGGGCAGCTTTGCAGCGCATACACCGGGACATAGTCACGGCATCTTTGGAACACTGTGAACAGATATATCGAGGAGGGCGTTCCAGACACCCGAAAATGTAATTTGTGAGAGGCGGTCTCCCGGGAAGAGGTAAGCGATCATCAATTCCCAACATTATCGTGAAAAACGACTCTCTGTCGAACGACATCATGACAATGAGAAGTAGGCCCTTTGTGTTGGCTATGTTCTTCAAACGCTTCTCGTCCATGCTATCCCACAGAAAAGCCTCCCGCATCGGCAAAAGAACGTAGCTATGATAACCATTTGCGGTGTATATTTCCCATTCGACTTGACAACGCAATGCCTGTTTCTCGGCTGTTTTCTTCGAGGATTGTGCTTTGATCTCTGACAATAAATCGGGAGAAGCATAGAATCGTTCCATGAAAGCATTCATACAGTCCGTGTGATGGACCTTCTCCTGCAGAGCTGAGAGCTCTCCATATGTTTGCTTCGAGACATAACGAACAAGAGGTCCCATTACGGGACGTCGCAAAGCTGACGCAGATTTCAACATTTCACCAATGTAAGCCGGCACAGTGGTAATAAATTGATCTACGCGATGCAGAGTTTCGATTTGAGTGTCGACTTCAATTTTGAGAAAACATGCTCTCGGGGACAACGGACGCGATATAACAAATTTCCACAGCTCAAGAAGTTCCTTTTTGTCTATGAGAGAAGAAGGAAAGTTGGCATGAATTATGTGAGTGGCGTGCACTTTCTTGCGCCTCAAATAAAATAAAAGGATAGTCTCCAGTGCTGGATTGATCAATTCGGCCAAGAGAGTCTTGTTGAATGTTTCTAAGCCAACAATCCGGCGAAGATTCTCTGTAGGTTTCCATCCAGTTTCATAGCATTGTAGCCAGATATGTACAGCAGTGCCGTCGGTGCGAGGCACTCGACAGACATACATCTGTCCAGCGGTTTTAACAGGGCCAGAGCTGTCAACGCTGCCCTGTTTGTTCTTGAGTTCAGAGTCCAGGCTGTTCCCCATTTTAGTGTTTTGAATGTAAAATTCACAGATGAATGATATCATGAATACTGGGAAACAAGTGCGAGATCATGATATCATGTATTCAGATTCTGGGAAGAGTTCAAACCTCGAAATGCAGGCGTCAAATATCAAAGAAGAGTGGATTGGGGCCTGGAAGAGATTTGATTCAAGTGTACTAGATGTAAAATATGCTGCAAGCGAAATTATCAAGCTGTCAGAAAAGGAGCGCAAAGTATCAACCCCTTCTCGATCAGAAAATTCGACAAAGTAAAGCTTTATTTAGGTTCAATAGTATAGATACTCTGGGTCTCGAATCTCTGGACGCATGCTCAAATCGACACATACAATGGCAGCATTCCTTGCCAGCTCTGGAGGACCGCGGCGGATACTTTCATCTCTCAGCAATTGCAAGATCTCCAGCTTGGTTGAATCTTCCGGGTATCCGATTTTCCAGACCTTGAGAATTAGCTTCGCCTGATTCAGCATGTCGGGAGCGTTGCTTTGGATCCACCTGGGATCGATCGCAGCTCTGAATACTGTGAGCTTGTCTGATCCTTCTTCGAGCTTTTTGATCGCCTCTTGTTGAATTCTACTCCTCAGTTCGAGTGGCTGGATCGCAGCGACTTCTTCTCTGGGTAGGCCAAATGCCCTTAACAAGTCATACTGTTCATCTATCTTCAGACGTTCAGGATCCAGTTCTTTCCGCTCTATTTTGCTCAAGTGCAGAGAAGATCGAATCCGACGAGCTTCGCTTGAATTGGAGTCGATTCTGTAACTTCTGACAGGCGAGGCGTCTCTTGATCCTTTTCGATCCGTAGAGCCAAATGGCCATTTTGTCTCTGAGAGACAGTCGACCTCTTTCACTCTAAATGAAGCCACAGGAACAATGAGCAATTGTGCAATAGCATTTCCGCGTTGATAGGATCTAGATTTCTTCAAGTTCATATTCCGAAGGATGACACCGACACCACCTCTGTAATCACTGTCGATGACACCGGCATTCGAAGCTTCAACATTTTGGATATAGGCAATTCCTGATCTAGATTTGATTATTCCTACGTAGCCTTCAGGAACAGCCATTGCCAAGCCAAGATCAATCGTAATTCTGTCAGCGACATCAATCTCGAAATGCGTGGGAGTGAACAGGTCATATCCAGCCGCTCCATCTGACCGGCGACTCGGAAGGAATGCATCAGGATTCAACCTCTTAACTCTGAGTTCTACTTCTTGCATCGAATTTGAGAGCACTGAAGCAAACAAGTATCCACATGATATCATGATTCCTCATCCATGGTATCATGAATACATGATATCATGATTGCCCGGCCACGCCATCCATTTCATCTTCCCTGTTAAGCTATGACAGCGGATAATTGGTTTGATTATTATCTCTCGAAATTCCGTCACCCAGTTCCAGACAAGCAGCTGTTTCTCTTTGAGAAAAGTCCCGAAGTCGAGAGTGCAGTAGCCAAAGCTCTCGACTCTGATGATATTTCAAGAGCTGTGAAACGTCTAAATGCTAGCTCTGACCGAGTGGACAACAACACCGAGCGGCCGATTTTAATCGAGACAGAGGCCGAGCTGGTCTCAGAGCGATCTGCTTCGGCAAGGGCTCTAGTGAACAAGGTGCTGAACCTCAGCAAAGAGGCCAAACTGAAGGATCTCAGAGGGGATGGCGAGCATCCATTTCCAGAGATGTTTGACAAAAAGCGAAAGACTATGATCCCTTCTCGAGGACCTCCGAACAGTCCAAACATTCTACGACTAAGTTCAAATGGACTCGCAATGCCGGCTAAGAAGATTCCTGCCATCGTACCGCCTTCGAATCCACAGGTCATCACCCTTCAAAAAGAGGCCACTCTCCCTATTCCGGAAGCTCCTCTCAAAGTCGTACAAGAGGAAGCTCCTGTGGCACCGGACGGACCAGGCCTGGAAAAGATCTTTGACATGCTGAACCAACTCTCTTCCGAAGAGGAGATAGATTTGCCGAAAAGTCTTCCCGAGCTGCCACAGGAGGAGGAAAAATTGGAGCCTGCAACAACCCCTTCTCAAATGCCGACAGAAAAGAAGGACGAAATGGAAGAGAATCCGTTTGAAGGAGGAGGAGGAGAGGAGGAGCCGGAAGCTCCACCAGTTCTACCTGAAGCTCAACAAGACGATACATCTGTCTCCTCTGCTCCGAGTTCTCCCAAAAAGCAAAAGAAGAAAGTCTCCAAGATCGTCTCTGCGTCCTCCTCTTCTTCATCTTCCTCTGAAGAGCCTCCGAAGAAATCCGATGCAGAGGATCCTCCGGTCTATCGGTTCAACGGGTTCAAGAAGAGTGGAGAGAAACGGTCAGATTTTGACGCCAACATACCTGATGAAGTGTCTCCAAAGCGAGCCAAAAGGAATGTCAAGCCACCACAACTGCTCAAGGATGAAATGCTCAAAGAGTTTGAACCGACTGACGCCAAACCGAAGAAAGGGGCAGCGAAGGGAGGCAAGGCTAAAGGTGGGAAGGCGGCAGGAGCAAAAGCAAAGGGAGGAGCGGTCTCTACTCCGCCTGTTCCTTCAATGGGAATCTCCATTCCCCTTCCCCAAATCCCTGGAACGTCTATCTCTGTCAGCGAAATCAACTCAAAGCGTGTTACAGTGGCAGCGTTCTGGGCCTCGAGAATCGATCAAATGCGGATCTTCACACAGTTTGAAGCGATGGAGAAGGTTGCTCTGCAGGAAGCCTCGACAGCAATACTGAAAGACCAGAAATATCAATTCAGCATGGAAAACGCCAAGGAGTTCCAGAGACAGCTGAATGAAGATATTCGAGAATTCATGGTGCCTGGACTCGAGTCTGTCGAGGATGTAATAGACCTGGCTGAGCGCTATCTCGAGGTGTTCAACGGTCAGAAAGGAGAGGCAACATCCGGTGCCGCGTTTGACTGGATTATGCGATTTATGTGCTGGGTCTACAAGCAAGTTCGTCTTGAACTTGATACGACCACGTCAAGCGGTCTGGCAAAAGTACACTTCTCCGGAGCGAGCTATCCAGGACTGAAGGATACCACCTATCTGATCTTTCCGCAGTCTGGCCTTTACTCATTTTTCTGCATCCGGCAAGCATTCCATCCTTACGAGTTCTTGAAAGCCTCCAGCAAACAAGTCGTGGAGAAGCATGCTAACTGCGTCAGCACTATGCGGACTTCCAGAGAGCAGATTGCTGCGCTGTGCAGTGGACAAGATGCAAAACTACGAACGGTGAACAATTTTGTTATGTGGATCAACGCTTTCCAAATGACAGGCATGGAAGCGATAGTACAACCGAAGGATGAAGAGGAGGTTGCTGACGAAGAGATGTAATAAACATCGCTTTATTGTTTGTTGCTCTTCTGTTGCGGTGGAGCCTTGAAAGTTCTATCCTCAATCTCTCTTTCAATCTCTTTTCGATTGGCCCGTATGTTCTTCATCACTGAGAAACCAGAGTAAGCAATCACCAGCAGTGTCATCAAGCCCAGCAGCCAGATCCCAAGATCATTGAATGAGAATTCCGTTGGATGGGCTGCCACACAGAGACGGTCCTCTCGACATATACAACCCAGCTCCAAGTCTGGGATTTGATTCCACTGGCAAAACGGAAAAGTGGAAATCCATCCAATCCAGATGTGTGTTACGTTCTCCTGGCACATATCATCAGGAGTTAGATGCGCTGGAGACAGCAGTTCATTGTGAATCAGATTGGTGAAGAGGGAAAGTTCATCCGAGTGAAGGTCCAGCTTGAAAGAGCAGACCGAATCAGCAAGACAGAGATCGAAATAGTACTGTGCGTAGGTAGTGTTGTCGCAAACAGTCTGTCCAGTTGAGAGCCCCGCTAGAAAAATCACACCCAACAGTACTATCAGCCGGGTCATGCCCTGCGTTTCCTCGCTCGAGAGGTCCATAAAGACAATAGAAATTCGCTGGTTTTATTGTTACTTAGATTTCTCGAATCTCGCCAGACTCTACACAAAAACAGGCTGCAGAGTGTGGACTTTGTTTTGGACAGAGATGTCGTAGGGTACTCCTTTTTACACAGCAACAGCACCGGGTTGGTAATTTCTGACAATGGTCGTCCTGTTTCGAATATCAGTCCTCAAGGCGTTCAGCTCAGCTTCCTTTAGATTGTCGACATCGCAACCGATTCCCCGGACAGCCCATCCGTTGTTTGATTTGATCAACAATTCGCTTATCGATGTTTTGCACAGCTGTTTCCATGTCTTGTATTCGCCCTTAACACTCACTCTAAGCTTTTGGACACGTTCCTCCTCTGTCATCTGACACTTGAGAAGTTCTCCGACACACTTCTCCGAGACGTCCTTCTCCGCCTTGAGCCAGTTCTTGGTCCCCTCGTTCACATTGCCTTCCATGAGACCTCCCACTCTCCCACAGACCTTAGATCGGATCGTAGGCTCCAGTCGATCGAGATCGCTGTTTGCATACAGCTCACTGACCTGTGCGTGCAGCGCTTTGATCTCCTTCTGAAGAGTCTCTTTGCTGACTGCGGGCGGAATGGCAGCGCGAAGATCAAATCCAACACTCAGTTGATTGTAGACTCCCATTGAAAAGAGTTCTACCACATCGTCTTGAATCTCGGTCTTCAGCAAAGCATCGTTGGCCATAGCAGTCCGAATAGTGTTCCTGTAGCCGATGTACTCTTTTCCAGTCACAACCTGATGTCCGATCTTTGTTTCGAGCAAGAAGTTCTTAGATTGAGTTACGTCGTTCTGACAGTTCTGAGTGGTGACAGCTGTTACGAACAGAGGAAGCACAGACTCGACTAGTTCAGGGCAACAGGTATCCTCTGAGATTTTCTGAACAGCGTCAATGAACTTGTGGACATGACTGAGAGGACGCTCGCTGCGTTTGTTTCGGTGACTGTGAAAATAGCGTGTCTGAGGATCCACTCGTCCGTTGATCAACAGAAGGCAGAGAAACTGCCACCAGTCGCTGTTGCTGGGGCCGTTAAAGCGGCGCAGACATTTGAGAAACTCGATCTGTCGATTCACCATTTTGTCAGTGTGCCTGGCGTGACGTCGTATGATAGCCTCCCAGTCGTTCGGAAAGAGATTGTACAACAGCAATTTCATGCAAATGGTTTCGTTCGATTCGGAGCCGAAGACTCCTTCCGACTTCTGGGCGACATGCTGAACGTACCTGGAAACGGCACTGCTGGCCTGAGTCATGCTGGGGATAAGCTCTTTGTGCTATAAGAACTTACTATTTCAGCAGATTTAATAGTCTGGTTGGCCTGCCAGCTATGATTAGGCTGCATTGCAACTATGAGTTGACTCAGCATGATCTTGTCAAAGGCATTGAATTTGCTCCAAAGATCTACTCCTATCTCAGTCGAAACATCTCCACGAAAATGGTGGAGCAAGAGCTCAGCAACCAAGGAAGCTTCGAGTTCGAGATCCCTGTTTCTGGAGATGGACAAACCCCTTTCATTCGTGCTTCTGATATGCTTCATCTCTGGCTGTTTGTCGGAGTAAAGAACGAAGCTGGAGAGATGACCGCAAACGAAGCTGGCTGTAATGCTCTCTATCTCTCTGACTTAATCAACCGAGAGAAACCTGTCGAAAAGAACATGGAACTTGTTATTTGGCCTGCCTATGATCGCTCAACCAACAGCTATCCGAGCAAAGCCTGTCTCAAATTGACTGTACAGACCGTGGACTTGTCTGCTTGTCCACAGCCATTCCTGCCTGTTGGAGAGTTCGATCTCGTCGACCAGAATCGGGACAAGCTGATTGGCTATCTCTCTGACTTCCTCCAGCGAGCCTCTGTTGTCTACAGCAAATTCGATTCCACTTACGACTCGACCAAGTATCTGCACTTGCCACTCTTTCAGTGGTGCAAATTTCAACTTCCCGGTCAGACATTTGCTTGTGTCAGATCGGATGAGAACTGTTCAGAGACGTGGTGGAAACAGGCTGCTGGAATTGCCCTGCGAAGTCACTACACAGAGGCCAAGAGCGTCTCAGAGGCTAGAGATCGCTTCCTGAAAGAGACCGACCCAAATGTGACTATGACAGTCTATGCGAAAATGATCGGAGGAACTGTCAACCGAGTCTCCACCTATCTCGCTGATGGAGTGTTTACCAATGGAAAGACAGTCCCGGTTGACAAGGCTTATGGAATTGGTTCAAGTTCTCGAGGAGTAGTTACTCCGAAATTCAAATCAATCAAACCGGTCAACTACAGCCTTTCGCTTGTTGGCCGAAGCTCTTCTCGCTCTGTGGCAATTTCCAATTCCTCTTCAACCCCTTCCTACTTGAATATCGAGGCGTTTTCTGTGGGAAGATTAAGGTGGGCTCGGGATCCAAAGTATGGAATACAAGGCACCGGAGACTGCGAAGATGTCACTTGCGAGGCAGGTCTATTGGATGCCGAATTCCGAACAAGGGATGACTTGACTGACCCGGTTCTGTTGAAGTTGCATTCTATCCGACAGCACTATGTCTTTGGTCAAAGTTTGGCAGGAGTTAGAGGTGCACAGCTCTCAGATGCTGCCAAGGCAAAGACTACTGATCAAGAGCACGCAGACCTCGGAGGCCATCTCTTTGGCCTCTTGATGCCTGTCAGAGATTTCCTCGATATGCACTCCCGCTACAACAAGGCTAACCCTGCTTTCGAAGGATTGAACAAGAGAATGGGACCCATCGGTTTGAAGACGATGTGGGTCGAGAACACTGGTCTCATGGAGCCTTCAGGTGATCCCAACTATCTCAAGTGTGGAAACCATCTCTACTACCTCGTCCATAACTCTGGAAACACCTTCAGTCGTTGCAAAATCATGCAACTGACCTCTCGCAACCAGCCAAACCCTTTCATCAAAGTGATCAACTCACTGGCCTTCACAGATCTCGCTGACAAGTATGGAACTATTGAGCACATGATGCTAAGCTCAGAGAAGGGAAAGTGGACAATCGGTGCAGACTTCCTTGATGTTGTCAACTCTCGTGGAAATGTCTCCAGCTATGCTATGCCAGAGTTCACGGATCAAGAGATTCAAACTGTCAAGAGCATTCTCGGTCACAGAATGCCGATTCCCGCCTATCCTGATCCTGTCTCCAGTGTGGACAGTCACCAGGAAGACCCCTATCTTGAATCTGTCAAACGCTATACAGAAGGCTTGAAAAGACGACCCACCGGAGTGACAAGGAAAGTGGACGTCGTAGTTCTCTATCCGAATGTCACTGCTGACTATGCCAAACAGCTACAACATCACATCCAGTCGCGCCCCGGTATTGTCGGTTTTGAATACTTTGACGATAACTTGGGGCCTGGAATCGGAGCGTTCACTCAGCGATTTGAGATCAGCATTGCTGAAGGGCCCGGGATTTCCGCCTCTGTTCGGACTGAACTTCTCGATGATGAGGGACTTCCCGTTGAAGCTCGGCCTCGAGTTCTGCTCCCGTATCTGTGGGAGACCATGCTGACGACTCAAAACACTACTATCTTTGCACAGCTGCTCGACCAGAAATTTGTGATGATGAGAGATAGGCTGAAGGGTAGAAAAAGAGATCCCCAGGCTGGTCCCTCGACACCCAAGCAATACACCGTGTTTGTTCCGAGCAATAATGCCCAGAATTTCAACAGCTTTATCAAGCTCTTCGGACTTAATCCAGAAAAAGCGAGATACTATGTAGAGAATCATGTGGTGGGCTCTCTGATAGCTGACAAGGACTTTGACGGAAACACTGTTGTCAGTTTGCGTGGCCCCAGCTACACATTGACTATGGGTGGAAGACCGATGAACAAACCCAGTGTCAGAGATACGTTTGGAAATGTTGCAAACGTGATTCAAACAATCAGGGCTCGCAACGGTACTATCTATGTTATCGACCGTGTCCTTGGCTCCAACGTCTGGCTGAAGGTCTAGGAATTGAATAAAATTTACTCTTCATCTGTTTACATGATGGCTAACTCAGTGCTCTCTATTGAGATAGAGAATGGATGGCAAGAGTCCACGGGCTCTGCGCAGAACCAAAACTGCCTACGAGTTCAACACAGTGTACAAAAGAGAACTTGCAAAGATAAAGAGCAACTCGGAGAAGCTGACGCGAAGAAAGAGAGAAAGCAGAGAGAAGAAAACTCCCAGACTGGTAGAAGATTTGAAGAGACTTCCAAGACCACGTTCTCCTTCGCTGGCCAAGGCTTTCCAGGAAACGGCAGAGACAGTTGCTGCCAACGGTCTAACAGCGACAACCTCAAATTACACTGAACAGCTCGCCGAACTTCAAGAACGGCATGATCTCCAGGATTCCATAAACGAGGCACACAGAATCTCGAAAATTGGACCATTACTCGCTTGGGATGAATCTCTGTGGAATCGGTCAGCTTTCAAGCTGCTATTCTATCCTGGAAAACACTTAGAGTCTAGATTGGGGGTCTATCTGCTTGTACACTGGCTCGAAAATCAGGGTCCTGGTTCGTATTTTCGAGAAGATGGAGGGGCATCACGAATGCTGAAATTCCTTGTCTCTGAATTGGATTCTTGGAGACCCACAAAGAAGGAGAAGAAGAAGAACGACCTTTTCTCTCAGTGTATTGAACACTGTGCCATTCTGCCTCAGGATCTTCATACAATCCTTAGCAGTCTCGTAAAGAGAGTCGAATCTTTGACCGGAGAGATCGTGTTCTCCGCTCTGATGCTGCATGTCTATCTACCACAAGCCAAAAAGGCTGAATTCAGTCTCAAATCGATCAAAGAGGCTCAAAGACAATGCCAGGATCCTCCAGACGATCTCAAGTTCTCTTTGAAGATGGTCTATGCACTGTTCACCCCTTCTCCATACAAAACATTCGATTGACCGAGACCGCCAATCTTCATAAAAATCCCGGATTCTGCCCGGTTCTTGGCCAAGTAAATGATCTACTTTGCCCCGCTTAATTCTGGGGGTAGGGTTAGGGATAAGTTGATACTTTGCCAAGATCTGGTGAAAACTTCCGGGTTTGTACCAATTATATCGATTCCAGTAATAAAAATATACCCCCCTCCCGAGGGTAATTTGGATCGCTTTTGCATTTTTGCTGACTTTCGGGAAATTATTGGTCGCACTCACGTATTAAAAGTCTCTATAAATAATTATGGGTCGTACGTCGCACTTTTTTGGGAAGGGACCTTAGCAAAAATGGTCCCCAAAAACGATCCACCAAAAGCTATCATGATATCCTGATAAGCAAAAATCAGACTTATCGGTCGTATTGGGTCGCATAAAAGACATCCCTAACCCTAGATAAATGTGGCGCCACAATAAATTTATTGGTCGTTTCCGGTCGCATTCGTCTCTGTTCTCACAGGACTCGAATCACGATGCTGTTTGACAGAACTAAGCTCCTTGAAGAAAGAGTTTAGAGAGATAATTTTGCATCGAGGCATCTGAGGCACCTTGAAGACTTTGCAGCATTGAAATCCTTTAGAATATGCACAGATAAACAATGCTTCGGACACGGAAGCGAAATCGGACACGGAAGCGAAACCAAGGCCGAATTTCAGAACAGTGTAGTCAAGTGCCCCGTTGAGAGTACCTTCTTCGCACAGATGCATCAACTGTTCTTCTGAAGCGATTATCGTTTGATGGCGCACTCCCCAAAAATGGAATGTCGCATCGCCCCTGTACCCGAGACGTCTAGAGACTCGACAAGAGATCATAGAACCGCGGTCGAAGATCAGAAAATAGTCATAGTCTGGGTTATCTTCGAGCTTGATTCTAAAAGGCTGCAAAAAGAGCAATGGAGTCACTTCAATGTCTGGGAATGCTTCTGGGTTCATGTCTCTGTGTGGTTTTGGTCTTGTATAATCAATGAAGCGCTACACATGATATCATGTTACCTCCTGGTATCATGAATCAACAGCTCAGTCATAGTATCATGATCATTTCAACTTCTGTAATAACAAACAAGTACCCATGAACGACACTGCCAACCTTTCACAGCGCTCCGTTGTCGAAGAATCATCCGAAGAACTTGCCTTCCAGCCACGTTTGAAAAGAGTTAGAAGATTGCCGGAGAAATACTTCCCCTACGCTAGAAAACCGTTTGGTGAGAACTACATCGATCACTATGGAAGAAATGTTGAGCCGGGACGTCCTGGCCATTGTGGGAGCTGTCAGAGAAATTTCAGCTCTGTAAAAGAAGTCAAAGGGAAGTATCTTTGCGAATTTTGCGACCCTCTCGAAACAGAACAGCCTGTTGCATAAACTCTTGATCTTTCGATTTCATCGAGGATTCAAATTTTAATCCGCCAAAGGGTAGACCACGGAAAGAATCAGCTCCGAGTTTGCATCCACCTTTTCGATCTCCTGCTCAACTTTAGACAGCTTTTCGCACAGATTCAGCCTTCTGTCTTTCAAAGAGTCTGATGCATTCTTCTGTCCCTGTCTTACTCTCTTCATAATCTCGATGTAAGCCTCCACACAGTAATACTCGTTTGTCAGGTCATACTCTTCGGGTACGTCGGTCCATCCCTGATGGATGGGAACGCTATTGGCCGGGGCTTTCGCGCTGAAGAGAGTTGCAGGATATGTGTAGACATCCTCATCGAAGCGTACATCATATTTGGTCTCGTGTATGAAATAGACAATACGAGCCACTGAGAACAGCGTGGCTGCCTCTGGGACGAGGGCTTGAAGTGATTCGGCAAACACAGTTACAAGTGGATTCCATCCACGTATTTTGACATGCAGGTACTCGGCAAAACTCCATTTAGAGTCTCTCTGAAAAGCCAATTTCTCCTCCTCGTCGTATTCGCTCTCCACCCTCCATGCTAGTCCAGCTAGAGGATAGATCTTGAGAACGTAGGCACCGGAAGAGTTTTGCAGGAGCGGTTCCAATTGCTTTCTCCAGGCTTCTAGACCTTTGTCTATGTAAGCTTCTATCGACCCGGCGTACTCATTCTCAATCTTCAATCGCTTCTCACGCTTCAGCTCTTCTTCAAGCTCTGCTATCCTCTTCTCTGACCTCTTTCGTTCTTCTTCGATCTTTGCTACTACCTTCTCTGACATTTTAAATCTGTGTCCAAGTTTGGGAAATGACTTCTACTCGTTGTCGTTTCACCAAGTCCAAAAGTGTGCTTATCATGGTATCATGGATGCTCAGCGCTGTAAAAGAAGTCAATGGGAAGTATCTTTGCGAATTTTGCGACCCTCTCGAAACAGAACAACCGGTTGCGTAAAGTCTTGGTTTTTTATTGTCGCTTGTCTGCAACAAACAGGAAAAGGGCTTTCACTGCTGTTTCCACGAAGGATTGCGACGCACGATAAGGGTTGTTGCTTTACAGAAGAGCACAATTTCACTGGGTCCGCTAAGTCCGACGATATTAAAACCGTAGAAATCGTCGACAGGGATCCGAACACATGCATCGGTAGTTTGGATAAGCAAATGGATCAATCCTGCCGCCTTGGCGTCATTGTTGGCAAAATTATTTCGCAATATGGTTGCAATGCCTTCGAATTCTTCAGGCGATGCGTAAATTGGAAAACCATGCGACATTCAAGTTGTTGCTTGTTGGAATGTGAGTTATCAGGAAAAAACAAGTTCCAATCTTCAGTGGGTTTATTCTCTTTTTCGGATTGCTGAAGCTACCTCACCTTCAAAAGCATCGTAGACTAGATCTCTAGTGTAAGAGCTGTCAGGTACATAGAACAACAGAAGCTCTTCAATCATTTTCATGAGTGTATCCTTTTCAAAAGGAAAGCCATCAGCATCGGAATCAATCCAGTCGACCTTGACTTCCTCTGTCTCCATCTCGAAACTAACCTTAGTTGGACCGGGATCCGATTCCTGTTTTCCGTAGTATTCTATTTCCAACGACCTGACAAACGCGTTTGAATCTCTGGGACCCATGATGTTGATTTCAATCCAAAACTCTGTTGGAAATTCAGAATCGATCTCTGTGCGGGGTCCATAGAAGTAGTGCATACATCCCATCTCGGTCAGGCCAGCACCCTCTGCATTACAATGGAGCTTGACTGCGTCTGGAATAAAGCGACGAACGATCTCGAGTGCTCCAACCTTTTTAGCCTTTCGGTCAGACTTCTGCTTCTGCTTGAATTCTCGTATCTTCTTGGATGCGAGGGCTTTGAGCTTTGAATAGTCGACACACTCTTTGAATCCAGTCATATCAGGGACAGTTCCACCAGGCTTGACAATGACATCCCATGAGAAAGAAGGTGAGGTACTTCGACCTCGAGGAGAAGCTGATCGACTTCTGCTCATTGAGGTTGGGTCAGGTCTGAAGTGGTGCTTATCATGATATCATGATAAGCTCAGGTCAAGGGTAGGTCGAGGGTAAATTTTTGATAGGGGAGGGGTGGTACTTTTATTAGAAAAATCGATATAATGGGTATTTTTCGGACCAGTGAGCGAAAAAGTGGCATTTAAGCGGGGCAGTACCAGCAAAATGTCCCACTTAAAAGCTTTTTTTACCTGGGGCATTTTTTCATTAGGGAATCTCTCTATTGGCGAATTATCATGATACCATCTGTTGCAATGGTATCATGATATTTGTGACAAACGGACACACGGCCAGACGAAGATAGTCCTTTATGAGAGTGATTGTTGTTGGGCCAATTCATTGACAAACTCCGAGCCAAAATGTGCAACGAATCTGTCCATGAGAAGTTTTGAGTGTGCCGCGTCGAGTTCGCTTATGTAATTGCTTATTCGATTGTAGCAAATGTAAAGCTCTTGGTGACGACAGTCTCCATTCTCGAAAGTGAATCCCACTTCTGCACATTCTGGGCAGAGTTTGTGTTCGCACCAACGGCAGATATCAGACATCTGTTCTTCACAGTTATCGCATTCTCCTTGTCCTCCATCTTCTTCGTCCCAATCGTCAGAGTTATCCATTTTGAGTGTAATCTCTCTATCGAAACGTTCAGCCTAGTCCCATAGACACTCATGAGAATATTCTTTTACTCAAAGCGTGTAAAAATAGACATGGCTTCTCTGTGCCAGATACGCCATCACGACACGTTTGTACGCATTCTCGTAGTATGTAAGGTTGTATGCAGGGTCAACTTGAACTCCCTTGTCTTCAGCAGAGACTGTCATGATGTTTCTCGGGATGTAGATCGATTCTGCAACTGGATACAATTTACGCTCGTAGAACGACTCGACTGTTCTTCTGCTCGTGAAGACAATCGCCTTGTCTGACTTTGTTCGAGACAAAATTATCAGCTGGGCAACAGACAGAGTCTGGAGCTGAGTGACTCTACCTCTCTTGGTATTCGCCACCGCAGTGATAATCTCTTCCGGAGTGTGATACTGGCCCCAGCGGAGAGTGATGATTTTCTCTGGGCACAATTCAAAGAGGCGGATGAACACGGAGAAGTGAATGTCATCAATGCCTTCGTAGTACCACAAGGGGATGTCCTTCTCTGAAGGATGTTGCCTGAGGACCTCCACTCGTTCTTTGCAATTCTTAGGCTCGTCGTCGAGAAGTAGAATTGCTGAGAGTTCGGCGACTCCTTTGATCGAGAGTAGATCACTCAGTTTTCCTCCGCATTTACCTTCATAGACATCCATCTCAGCTCGGTCCAGCGACTTTCGCAAGTAGTTATAGAGAGCGAATATGTAATCTCCCAGTGTGCTTCGATCCCAGATGAAAATCTTCCTGATTGGAAGTCTTTCTCTGTGAAGCTGAGCAAGCTTCATCTGAAACAGACGAGTCAGCAGCATGCCCCATTGCATAGCATATGCATATCTCGGGGGCGAGTTGTAAAACAAGCCGAGCATTCCCTCATCAGTGGGTTCGACACAAAGCTCGACAGACTCTGGATACTGGTCTCTGAGCGCTCTTCCTCCATGGCTTTTCCCAACTCCGATATTGCCCTCCAATGCAACAGAGTGGAGCATTTCCACTATGTTGAGCAGAGGTTTCTCCTGTTCAGGCGGACAACTCCAGTATGCAGGAATCTCTAAGACGGGAGAAAAGTCCAAACCACATGTGCATTCGCTTTCCTGAAGCTCTCTCAACTGTCCCGAGACAACACTCTCCGTGTCGGCCATTCCTCTCTCGTGTACTCCTCGTAGATTAGGTTTCTGATTTTTTCGTAGATGAAGCCGATCCCCCGACACCAATTCATGATATCATAGTGTCGGAAATTCTAGGATTTTTATTTATCACCGTTGGACTAGCTGAGCGTTCCTTCATAAGAAGTTTTGTGTCAAGTCAACAATGCTGTCGGCGGCCTGGTTTGTCGCCTACTTGGCGTTCATGCTATGTGGTGTGTTTGCCAGCTCCTCGAGTCTCTCAAGCGCTTCTTCCGCGACAACCATGCCTACTCTGATGGAGATACTCAGCGAAATGGGAACTGCGCTGAAGCTGATTCCCTGGATTCTAGTCATAGTGATAATCATTCTTGCTATCGCGCTCATTACCTGGATTCTGTGGTGCTTCAAAGCCAATCGAATGCGCCGTCGCGGTGAACGACTGTCAGACGAGGAAGTTTCAGACGAATGAGTCGCACATTTTCACCCGAGAAGATGAGTTCTGAATTTATCAATAAAGCGACTCAGCTTTGTTTTATCTCTGTCCAGCTTTGCTTTCGCGTTGACAAAACTGTTACCTTGGTAGAGTCGCATTCCCAGCCAAAGCATTGAGACTTGAGTGCAGTGCTTTGGATTGATTCTGTTGACGAATCCATGAGTGAGTGCGTCTTTAGGATTGCAGCGCTTCTTCAGCATGAAAAGGCCAAACCACTCGGCAACTATTTGCAAGTAACGCTTTGTATGCACTTCGCCCATATCCTCTTCCTTCTCTTCCAAAATCATTGCATCGATTATGCTGATCCACTCGAGCTGCGCTTTCTCTTTGTCGAGCAGAATGCAAAGCGAGGCGCCGTCTCTCAGTTTGCACACCATCACCGCGTGCGTGTAGGTCGACAAGTGTGGGAATTTCTCCTTGATAATGGTCCAATTGGGAGAAGCACTACTGCAAGAGTCGGCTCGGAGGGAACGATTTCCATGGCACTCTTTCCATAGAGGTATGACGTGATCTTTGAACAGTCCGTGGTCAACAAGGATAAGCTTTGAAGCGGGAAAAGCATTTGCCCAGCAGAGCAGATAATCGATTGGTAGCACACGATCGTTTTCGTAGTAGTCGACGACATGAAAGCAATATTCCTTGTCGAGAGTTTCTATCTTTTCCTCCTCTGTCTTCACTGGCTCTTCTTCTCCCATAGGAGAATTTTCTACTGAGCCTTGGCCCGATAGAATTAGATTATTCCTCCGCGAAAAGACATGAATCCCCTGCATAGGAAATTCCTCAACAGCAGAAGACCCACACCCTTCAGCTTTCTCACTCGGAGCGTGGAATGGGATTTCTCACGGAAAGAGACTTTCCCCGTCTCACAGAACACTGTCTTAACCTCAATGCTCACCGAGAAGCAAGACATCAATCGTCTTGGAGTGCTTTTTCACAACTCAAAACGGAACAAAGCCCAGTTCGCTTGTCTCTATCTGGGTTTCCAGGTGCCCAAGTTTGCAGTGCTTCTCTTTGCAACCGGAAAGATCATTTGCATCGGAGCAAAGACTCCCAGTGTCAGCGTGTACGGTCTCTGGATTGCAAGAAACTTCATCCAGAGCGGAGCGCCATTCGATGTACCAGGAATCAACAACACAGTCTTCACAGTTACCTGTGATTATCGATTGGATATCGTGAAAATGAATCTCGACAACAAACATGTGACCAACTTCAACCCCGTCGGATTCATTGGCTGTTACTATGCTCCGAATGTCTCAAGAGACTCAAAGAAACAGCCAGTCTGCTCTAACATATTTCACACGGGTCGTTTTACAATTCTCAGCACTAAGAAGCTCGCTGATGCATTGTCATTCGCTTCCAATGCGCTGGACTTTCTTGTTCCTTATCGGAAACCTCTCGACTATGGCCCTCCAATCGATCCTCAGAATGGAAAGAGTATGCCTGTTCGCAAGTGGCTGAGGGAAGAGCTGAAACTGCAACGACAGAAGCGGGGACTGGAAGGAGAAAATCCGGAATCCAATAGCAAAAGGGTCAAAGTGCAAGAAGAGAATGTAGACTTTGTAAATCAGCTCTCGACCCTAGCAGGGAAGGATGTAACCTCTCTGATTTCTATGCTCAACGAGGACGACGGAGATTATTAAATGTATCATGATATCATGTGATCACAGACAGCGAATCCTGTGGTCCGTCCAGTACACTCGACACAAAATGTCAAACGAACCGAAACAAGTTCCAACAGTCCAAGATCTGAAGGATGGCTTTGTCGATCCAGAATGTAGAATCGGGAAACTTCTGTCAGAATTTGTCATGTACGAGTTCGTGCTCCGGGGCTGGCGCACGGTCGACTTAAGCGAGGAGAGATGGGGTTTTCGTTATCAGGTCTCTAGTCCAACCGGCACTGTGATGGAAGTGTATGGAGACATTGTCGAGTTTCACGTCGGTCAAACTAAACCCGGTAATCGACACTACGAATATGTCTGGCATATGACAAGATATTTTCAGGAGACGAGCCTGTACTATCTTGATCGAGTCGAGTCTTCGCACGAGGCACGCCAACAATGGGCAGACGGAGGCGGCTTTGTCTACTGTCAACTCGATCAATGGATCGAAACGCTGTTCTACTACATCAAAGAGGGAAAGATGATATCTGGCTGGAGATCTGGTGAGAAACTGGACTCTGACGGGAATCCAGCGGTTCAGTAAACCACGTTCATTCATTCTGGATCAAGAGGTGGAGAGAGACAATGCCCGACAAAGATAAGAAAACTATTAAGGCGCCACATCAACTCTAAAACTCAGTTAAAATCTACACCAAACGAGCAACATGCAACCCGGTCTGTTTGCAAGATTGGCATGGTTGGACACACCATCTTTTCCATCCAGTTTCGATGAGTTTTCTGAACAACTGTCTCTAGCGGCAATCAAAATTCTCGATTCTCTGCCTAGTTCGGATATTCCGATTTTTTCCTGTTGCGACACTTTCATCAGTTTTTGTGGAATGGCTATCGTGATTTGCATTGCCACAGTGGATTGGTGGATTGCCCTTCTGATATCCTGTCTATGAAATCTTGCCATTGATAATCCCAACTGCTCCTCTCGCCAAGTGTATTAAATGTAAAAAACTGACCGCATTTTCTAGTACTCTACTCTCAATGAAAGCTTTGCTGCTGTTCCTTCTGACAGCTCTGACACATGCCAGAGAGCCAGTGGTTCTATTCCCCACTGCTCAACTGTCTGGAGTGTCTTCCAATGAAGGAATTGGATTTGCGATAGAGATTCCCGACGGCTACAGCGTCTATGCCACTTTCTCCTCAGACTCTCCCAGTGAAGATGATCCCTGTTCCACTTCCGTCTCTCAGCGCTGGAGTCGGGTAGAGTCTGCATATCTGGCACTCTTTTCCAGTGCAGAAATAATGGAATGTACACACAACTCAGCAGAGAGTGGAGAGTTTCAATCCGCTCTCCGTGTCTGGTACAGCAAGTCTGGAGAATATCTTGCCATGAAGAGCTTGCCCTTCTCTTGGGATGGAAAAGACTTTGAAGTTGCAACTGACTCTCCGGCCACATTCGAACTCTCAGATCTCAGCTGGGCCCCCAGCGGAGTCACCATCATCGAAGTGGCCTACATCTCTGCTGACAATGCTATTGCCTCGGCCACTCTGGAGTCGTCAGTCAAGGTAGAATTGCTTGGCGTCACTGTTATGCGAAACGAGAGCAATGGCTACGAACAGAGAATCCATTTTGTCTCCCCCTCTGGTGCTCTTCGTGAGAATGATCAAGTCTCTTTGATCCTTGACAATGGCCAGGAGATAATCTTCACTCTTCAGCTAGCTCTTTCTCTAGGAGAATTGATGCCCAATCACGGATCAGTGGAAATGCTCACCTTCAAGGACGTCAGTCTAAAACAGCCCTACATTTCCAGCTATCTTAGCGGAGAGAGCATTGCTGAGGGAGGAAACGTGTGTGTCGTCGTCCAGGATGTAACTGGTTCCGCAATTGATATCAGCGCTGCCCGAATTTGCAGCTCGCCCAGCCAACTCTTCACTCCTGACGGAGGATGCTCCACCTCTCCCGCACCTGATGTACAGACACTTTCAATTTTCGATCGATCTGTTGACTATGTCAACGCAGAGCTTCACCCCGAAATCCGGGATACTGCCAGTCGTTCTCAGAGCATCTTCTGCTTCAAGGCAGTCAAGCTGTCGGAGAATGTCCACCTTCTCGAGGTGGAACTTGTCAACAGCAACAATCAACAGAAAAGACATTGGGGTTCCTGGTCCGGTAATCACACTGATGGTTTCTGGTTCCACTGTGCTGATGGCCATCATTGGGACTGGAGTTTGGGTCACTGTCAATCTGGTTTCAACATGATACTCTGGGGAGCGTTTGCGGTGATTGTACTAGTAGCGATTTTCGTTTGCTGTCTCTGCTACAACAACGGAAACTATTGGGGAGACAATTCGTTTTTTGGCCACGCTTCAGCCACGAGTGACAATGGCTATGCTAGCACCACAGTCTCTACCGGAAATTACAGATATCAACAAGCGGCGCAACAGACAGTCATTGCCAGAGCCGAATCTCCTCCTCCCCCTGAGCCATCTCATCACAAGAAGAAGCATTACAAAGACCACAAGAAAAAGAAACACCACGGTCACCGAGATTGATAATAAATCCTGTTTAGTTCTACGAGGTCGACGCTTCTTCTACAATGTTGCCAAAACGGCTGGGCTATTGGCTCATAGTTGCAATTTTCCTGATCCAAGCCATAATCCTAGCCGGCCTCTTCGCAAAGCATGTATTCGATCCTCGATTTGAGACCTACCAGAACTACTTCTTTCTGACAGCCATGCTTGCAGTGTTGGTGAGAGCTTATCACTCTTCAGTGGGAAGAAGGGTGTTCTTTTTGTCCGTTGCGCCCCTCCTCTGGGGAAACACCTTTTTCATAGCTATTGCAATCACCATTATCATCGAGTTTAACCCAGATGTTTATCTCAAGACAACATTCTTCAACGGAGGCGTAAACACAATCTCAATTATACACAGCTTTGATTGGATTCTACACCAGCTGCCCTTCTTTTTTGTTGTGATCATTCTCTGGGCCAACTTCATTCGCTACAGGAAATACTTTCACGAGTTCTGGATCGTTCTGGCTTCAGTTCATCAAGTCGTCTACTCGCTCTATTTCCTTACCTGTGCAGCAGTTTGGCAGCTGCTCTACATGACCTCGTTTCCCTTCGCTGTCAACTATCCAGTGCCGCTGCCAACATGGTCTGTTACTCTGACAGTGATTGCGACCTGTATTCTGATTAACTCGTTCCTGTTTGTTGCGCTCATCCACAACAACATCCCCAAGCACAAGAAGAAGAGCAAACTGACTTAGAAACGAATTTTATAGCCACAGGACACTTCTGGATCGTCGAAGAGACAGCCTCCCGTAGTCCCATCGGTCGAGGGTTTCACTAGTAAACCGTGGTGACAGAGAGTCATCCGAAATCGTTTGTTCTGTATTACGAAAGAGCACTCTGTGATTTGCCGTTTGTCCGGCTGTTGAAACTCTGGGGGAAGTACCGCGGTAGTGAATCTGTTAGAGTGGTTCCAAACAACCTTCCGACTCCAGTCCTCTGGGTTGATCTGTAGGATGCAGTAGCGCCGTCTAATTCGATCCCTGGCCGGAACGACATATTTTGGCATCTCTAGTTTCCAGCACGGATTGAATTTCTCATGACGATACTCGACCTGTAGATTCTTCAGAATCTCAAGAACGTGAGGGATGAAACCCATATCACCCAGATTCTCCAGGATGAAGCTGAAGATTTTGACTGTAGCGGTTTTGCCGGGGAAACGCAAAAAGAAGTTATCCTTCACAACAAAGATCCCCCTTACGTAGTCAACCATCTCCAGACCAAAAGCCTCCAACAGCGCCATCATAAACCAGAAGTAGGATTTCGATCTGTCTGGATCATCGATGATGCACTTGAACTCTCCAGTCGGGAAGTAGCAAGCAAGTTTTGGATCCAGTATCCATTCTTCGCAGAAAGCTTCGAGGCCTATTTTCTCTAGCCTCTGTATCTGTTCAACTCTTTCTTTCAAGTTCTCTTTCTCGTAGATAATCAACGGCGAGACTTCAGTGCTCATCTGAGAACAGCGAGAAATGACGAATACTGCTTCAATCATGATATCATCTACAGCGCATACTATCATGATACCATGGGGCATGAGAAATCTGATCTATGATATCATGAATGAATGCTTCGAGGTGCAGTCGAGTAGAGTGTCGAAACAATGGCGTCCAAAGCACGAAAACGAAGCCCTCCAGTCGCTGTCGAGTCAGAGGATCCCGAAGCGAAGCGTCAGCTCAAATCACTGATGAAGAACACGTTCGAGTGTCCTATCTGTTGTGACACTTTCACTTGGCCCGTCTACAAGTGCACAAATGGTCATCGTTTCTGTCAGAAAGATTTTCTTGCACAACTCGAAGCAAACGGAGGCCAAGCCAGGTGTCCAGAGTGTAGATGTACCGACGAGCCGAGGCTGGTGAAATCGATTAACAGAGTGCTCGGTCAGAAACGTGTTTCTTGTACAGTGGATGGCTGCAGCGAGAAGCCAGCACTTGAGGACCTTGACAAACACGTTCAAATCTATTGTAAATTTGTCCATACGACCTGCGTGGAATGTCAGTGGCAAGGACCAAAAGGCGAGGCTCCTTCGCATGTATGCGGGACCACCGAGTCGACACGAAAACTGAAAGCTGAAACAAATCGCCATCAGAAGGAGTTGAAAGCAGTCATTGAAGAGATCAAGCTGGCAAAGAAAGAGCGGGACTCTATGCTCGACGAAGGGAGAAGACAGCTGGCGAACGAGAGGAGAGACTTGGAGGACGAAAGAAAGAGAGTCAGAGGAGAGCTGGAACAGGAGAGAGCAACGTTAGAATCGCAAAAGCTAGAGATTGAAACAAAACTGAGAGCGATCTCAGATGAAGAGCAGCGTCAGAAAGAAGAGCTGATCAAAGCTTTCAAGTACGAAGAGCAGCAATTACAGACGCACCTTTTCTCTTTCTACAAGAAACAGGCAGTCCGTATGGACGTCTCAACAAAAACTCCCAAATCCAGCTTTCGTACAAAACTGTTTGCCGCTGACCAGCGGTTAAACAACCTCTCTTGCGATGTACTAATTGACCTCTACTTCTCCACTGTTCTCAACTCAGACGGGTCGGTACACAGTCTCCAGATCTCTGTTGGAGTCACACGGCTCGAAGGGACTACTCTCTCGTTCCCTCTGTTTCTCGGCGGAATCATTCAACTGCTGAATCTAGAACAGCTTGCCCTGAGTTCCATAGCTGTCAGACTAGATGACTTCTCTGACAAGACAGAGATTCTCACAGTTACCAAACCGACTCTCGATCCGGACGACTCGAATGTTTATCGCATCTGGCTACTTCTTGCTGCTAGAGTCTGGTGATTTCATTACTAAAGATGCCTCCAATCGCTTTCGGATTCTCTGCATTTGAAGGTTCTCGTCTGAGAATTCTCTGTCTGGCACAAAGCTATGTCCAGCCTCTGTCATTAAAGCCTCTAGCATTTTGGCACCCTGCAGATAGGTCGCGACGTTATCCAGCAGAGCAAGTTGAGCAGGCACTTTGTGAGGGTGGTCCTTGTCCAGTGCAACATCTCGGATCGACAGCTCCTCTTGTGTCATTTTTCCCTTGGCGATGTTCTGCTTATCAACGATTGACAAAGGAATATCTCCGAGGACAGTTATCAGTCGCAGAACATTAAAAATGCCGCTCCGGCGCAAGGGACAGGGCCGGAAAATCTCGCGCAGAGTCAAGTACGAGGATGACAATGAAGAAGAAGATGGAGGTGAGGTTGTCGAAGAGGATGAGGACGACAAGCCAAGACCCTGTCAGATATGCAAGCTCGGCTTTCGGAAAGGACAAAAGAGGAATGTCTGTCAGACTGAAGATTGTCCCAAACGATTCCACGTCCATACAGAATGTCTGCAAAGCGCTGTGGATCAACACGAAGAAGTGAGAATCTTCTGTCAAGGCTGTCGACAAACAAAGAAATACGTACCGACTACACGAATTTCATTCAACAAAAGATCGATCGCGTTTGCAGCGATAGTCATAGTTTTGGTGATCGGTTTGTCGTTCTTACCTTACCACGCCTGGGTGTGGTTTGCCCAAGATTTCGACTTTTTTCCCCAAGCTAAAAGAGCTCGGACGTGGGGGATTCAGATTGCCTATTCCTGGGCTGTTATCAGTTTTGTATGCACTTGCGGTGTTGTTCTATACGCCGGTGCTAAGTGCTGCTGCATGCCTTGTTTTATGGTGTGTGGAATATGTCGGAGAGGAAGCACGATAAACTACTGATTAAAGCAGCTCATTTTTTAGAGACGCAAAGAAGATGTTGAAATTCCGCCCAAACACGACGCCGCGTGCTAAACAGATCGGAAGCATGTATCCAGAACGTCTGGAGAAGGAAGGGAGCTTTTTTGGAGGCTTGCTACCAGCAAAAAAGGATAGAGGTCCGATGAACATAGAATTTTTGGAAGAAGATCTGAAAGAGTTTGTCGCCTCTCCAGCACCGATTCTCGATCTTCATGGAGACAAAGCGATCAAAGAAGTTGTTGGCCAAATCACGCATCATCAATTTGACCCAGAAAGCAAATGGACCTACGTCTGGGGTCACGTTGGCGGAGAGAATGAGATGGACAAAGGTCTTCGGAGGCAAGTGTTGAACAACCTGAAAAACGGGAAACGGCCTTCTCTTTCGGTGTGCTTCAATGGACAAGTAGACCCTAAAACCGGTGCGTATATTCCGCATACAAAGCGCATCAAAGAGGTCTCCTTGGTGGACAAACCTCGTTTTGAGGGAACACACATATTAACGGTCAAGGCTGGGGCCGATTCACTAGCAGAACTGACACTCGAAGCGATTGGCACTGTTGACGCTATGGATTCAGACCTCAGCAACATTGAAAACCTTATTGCCACGCTCGAGCACGCAACCGGAAAGAAACTAACGGATGCGGAAAAGGGCGAGATTGCCGCATTGCCCAATCCATCGTATGCGGTTGGACAAAAGATTCTCGAGGTGACTTTCCAGCGCTCGAAAGAATCAGCCCCAAAACAAGAGGGCTCTGCCGCCGCCTCTGCTGCTCCTCCTGCTCAGCAACAAGAAGGTGCTTCTGGTGAATTGAGCGCTGCTGAACTGGCGCTGAAGTCTCAACTCGAAGACAGAGACAGACAATTACAGTACTTCAAAAACGAGTACAAATCCCGACAAGCTCCCTCCCGAACCAAGATCCTGGAGAGTCTCGGAAAAGTTGCCAGCAAAGACGACTATGCCAAGTGGGAACACCTGACAACCAAGCTCAGCGAAGATCCTGACACTGGTGATGCTTGGCGCATGCTTGAAGCAATGCACGGAGGCTGGGAAAAAGCCACAAGCCAGGGAGTGGAGAACAAGAGCGAATTGGCAAAGTTGCGGAAGGAGAATGACACCCTCAAACGCGCCCAGACTCAATGGCAAACAATGCAAAGTGGTCGTAGCAAAGCTGCAGAGGCAGAGGCTGAACAGAGCTCAAAGCGTCAGAAGGCTGACAATGTGCCTCAACCGACTCCTATGATGGCTGAAACCAAGGCCAGTGCATGGGCAGCGTTCAACGAGAAATTGCACAACAACCTGCCCAACAGTATCTCCAATCCTGCGAGGGGCGATCAAGCCGCCGAGTTCGCGGCCACCTATGCTGCATTGAGGAACTCAGGCTTTGAGGTGTGGGGAAAGATGGGACAGAATCCCAACATGCGGATGAACCCGTTCGCTAATACCTAACCTCTCTTTTGACCCAACCATTGCTTGTTATCATTTGCTCCCACCTTGACCAAGAGACAGACACAGTTGTGCGCTCTTGATTTTAAATAAAAAAAAGTCCAAACTCAAATTGGTTTATTGTTTCTGGCTGAGGCGTCGTTCTGTTGGCAGTTTTTTGTAGGTTACACTCGTCTTTCCGAGACTGATCCCATCCCCGATGTTCTTGATCATCTCTGCCTGACTCTGTATCGGTCTGGTCGGTGTTGATAGCGAGTTCGAAACACTTCCGCTGTTTGATTCGTAGCCAAGACCAGCGAGGAGTTCTCTTAGATCTTCAACTGGGTCAGAGTTACTCTCCTGTAATTGCTCCGTCCCAACAGGCTCTTCAAATTCATTTTCACTATTCATAATAATAAAGTCGGCTGCATTTCCAGCGGAAACAGAGGGAGCCTCGTCAAAGTCCACCAAGAAGGCGGCTACATCCCCGGCGCTCATTTCTCTCTCAATATGGATCCTTGTCATAAGACCTTGCTTATTGGATTGATATCCAATTTGCTTTGTCTTTTCGGTACTGTGGCCTTCCAGTTCACCCTGCACAAGAAGCCGGACGATTTTGCTGTGGTGCTGCAAGTTCTGGCTATTGTACTAGCGCTTATTGGAGCACAGAGAACAACACTGGGAAAATATGGAGTGGCTTGGCTATGGTTCTGGTTTGTTTGGATGTTCCAAGAGGGAATTCTCTTTGTTAAAAAAGAAGACACTCTGATGAAAACGCCCTCTGCAATGCGCTCTCACAAGACTGACATTCTACTCTATGCAACCGCAATTGGCATGGGTTGGATGGCCTTTCTTAGACCTCCAGCCACCTCGAATCTCTTTTCCATAACGACAGTGATCACTTTCATTTTCCTCTCATTCTTCTCGCTGTCGAGACCTAAAACTGACCGCTCTATCCTTCTGGCGGTTATCCTCTACATCACCTTCTACAATCTATCCAGCGTCACTCTCCGCCTCGCGTCCTACTCCAAGTCAGGTCGGTCTATGCCGACTGAGTTTGCCAACATCGCACAATCAATGTGGATTCTATTCATGCCTTTTGACATGGTGCCCTGGCTCACAGCCTTGTTGTGTCTGTGTCAGCTGTTAATTTCTCTGTTTGTGATGTATCTCAACGAGGAGAAGTTCGTCTATCTCTCAACAGACTTCCCCAACGAAGAGAAGCAAGAACATCACAAAGGCTGACAGGACCGGGAGAGATTTTATGCGGATAAATACCCACTCTTGAGCAGGGGTTTCAATAAACCAGTTCTAAAACTTCTCACAGACACAGAGATGGCCTCGAGAAGAGGATTCAAGGCGGGGATAACAAAAGCCCGAGGCATGGTGCCTAAACATCGCTATACCGAGGGGTCGGATCTCTCAGTGAAAGAGAGACTGAGAAGACTGCACAGCAACTCAATCGACACGCTCAAAGTGCTCAACACTTACTGCTCGATTCTATCCAAACAAGGTGAAGATGGTGCACTTCAGGGTCTCACTGACGCGGAGAAGAACTATCGGAAAAGCGTAAAGAGAAAGGCGAACCAAATCAAAAAACAGATGACAGATTTCACAGTGAAATTTGAAGCGCTCTCTTCTGATATTGTGAGAACCTATGAGAAGGAACAGGGAGTGCTGTTGGCCAACATGGACACAGTGAGCCGTACCAACCCCACATGGCTCAACATCGCTGGACTCATCACAAATCCGAATCAGGCAGTGCTAGCAAAGCGAGCGAAAGCAGTTCAGGATGGAGCAAATGAGAAACTGAAGAAAGGAACCCCGCCCTAATAAAGCAAATCTATTAACAGCAGTTTTGCCTCCTCTTCTCACAAGAAATACTAGACGGGTTCGTCTGTATTAAGTGGCCTTCCCGGCATCAGCTAACCAGTAGTCGAGGGTTCACCGCTTTTCTCAAAGCACGCAGCAATCATGGCGGCTCAGCAGAAAACTAACTGGCCCGCCACTCCCATGTCGTTTCCGGACTTCTCTCCGATGGCTGGGATGGTGAAAGCGCCTTGGAACGGCCCGATTGGAACTTATGCCAACCGCGTCAAATCCGACATGAATTACTTTCAAACCGACTCCAAATCCACCTACCAACAGCAGGAGGCTGGCTCTCCCTACAACGTCAAGCAACTCGGCGAGACGATCATCCACCATGTGATGCTCGAGGGTGCTCAAAGCTGGTACAACACCATTGCCCCTTTTGAAATCGTCGAAGACGATGTCAACGAAGTGGTCTGGAACGAGACCGTGTTCGACCGCTCTCTTGCTCAACCGACTCCAGAGCTCGGTACTGTCCGATTGGTCACGGCTCAACGGAAGGCGAAAAAGCTCTCCTTCCGACGACAAGGCATTGGCTACTACATGGAGGTCGGATTCTCTCAGACCGAGACTGGTCGCATGTTCCACATCATGCACTTGATGCAAATGCAAAACGGTATCCTCGAGGTCATCTACGCGGACACTGTGATGACTCTCATCTCAGCGCATCACGAGAGTCAGAAATACAACCTCGAGAATGGCGTCTACAAGGGCTGGAACGTCAACAACGCTTTCGATGAGGCTCGCTGGATGTTTGCCAGCTTGCAGAAACAGAAGAAGGCTTTGAATCACCTGAACACCAAGATCACCGAGCGAATTCAGCTCTGGGGTGGCAGTGCAGACACTTGGATTGTTCCTCCCAAGTTCGAGAGCTTCCTCGCAGCAAATGCGCCCGAATACACGGACCGCGATAAGATCGGAGAAATCGGCCCGCGTTTCATCACCGACAATGCCGTCAACTTCAACTTTGTTGGAGGTAGCAAGGTCTTCTACAGTCGTTCCTACCAGACTGGTCCAATCAATGGCACCGACAATCTTCTGTCCCGAGAACGTGAGATCGGCGAGTACGTCGCGATGTTGGATTGGCACAAGACAGACAGCTGCATGAATTATTGCTCCGAGTTCCGTTCCGCTCAAGTCTACGACGAAGATGAAGACGATTGGGCGATCATCGATTTGAAATACTTGAACAACAACTGCGAACTGTGGGATGCAGATGGAAAGCCTCGTCCTCGAACCTATGGAAACTATCCTACCGGACCTCAAAAGAGCGGTCTGAACGCCAACGATCTCAAACTCGACATCTTCTCATACACTGTTGACGATGGAGTGGAACAGATGACTGCTGATGCCGAACTCTTTGGCCAAATGGAGGATGCCTACTTCAACACCTCCAACAAGCTCAAACTGGCACGAACAATGCGACAAAAGGTTATCGACTCCATTGGTCAGGGTCGCTTTGAAAGTCTAGATCGAGCATTGAATGCTGGTGTTGATCTGGCTCGCAGAATTGACAGACTCGCCTGGAGACCTGAGTATGAGACTGAAATTATTCGCCGTTTCGAGCCGGCAACCACTGGAGCTACTGAACCCCCTGTCACTCCTGGAAGTCTCCAGCCAACATTTGTGTTCAAAGAGGCTGCCCAAGATCCTGTTACTGGCTATCTTGCATCCACAAACGACGATCTCACCATGCTGCTTCCCGGTATGCAATCGCACCAGGGTCTTGCTTACATCGCTCGCTATGGTACTGGACCCATTGCTCGAGAGAAGGCGATCGCTGAAGCTTATCTCGAGGCCATGGAAACCTTCACTTCGTTTGTTCAGAAAATCCTCAAACGATCTCTCTACACTAACCGAGGTCTGGCTTCTTCAGTGTTCTGGTACCCCAGTGAAGAGAGTGTCTGGTTTGAGAAAGTCATGTTCCCTTACCGTCCGGCAATGCACATCCTGTCAGGAGCTGCCAATCGCGACTTGGCCAACGCCGATCTTGCCGCTTCTATGGGAGCAGTGGTTCAACAACTGGAAGACAGACTTCCGCAGGATCTCAAACCCCAACCTTCAGCTCCCGCCACTCCAGCGGACTGGTTCAAAAAGTTTTCCACGTTGAGTTTGATTGCAAATGTTATCAAACAATCCACACCATCAAAGCAGCAAGCAGACGCGATCTATGCGGCCTTTGGTGCAGCCGGAGGTGTAATTCCAAATGGCCCAGAAACTACAGTGGAAGAGGTGAAGGCTAGTCTTGCTCGCTCTTTGGTAGGACTCCAGAAAATTGGCTATGTCAAGGAATACACACCAGCCCAGATTCAACAGCTTGTCAACCAGCTTGCTAAATTTTTCAACGAACATGTCAACGAGAACATCAGTGCAACCAACCCCGGACGGTACTCGAGGGCTTCATCTCTACGTACTGCTCTCTTGGCCAGTCCTACGTTCTCGGGAAGCGTCTACGACAATGCCAACAACAATCCTCAACTCTGGCCCGGAAATCCATACATGGATGAATTCCCTGCTGAATTGCACGTGTTGCAAAGATTCTCTGGGCGGACAGGTCTCCCCAATCCTGCTGCTCCTCCTCCTGCTAATCCTGCTGGCGCGGGAGGACTTCCTGCTCCCGAAGGTGCAGCAACAGCTGCTCCTGCCGGAAAATCCTGGGATTTCGAGCAGAGCAGTTTGATGGCGTTGACACTCGCTCATCAAATTGGACACGGAATCGCTGCCCGGCATCAAGCTCAACAGGTCTCAATGAGAATTGGGGCTTCTCTCACAGAAACTCCTAGAAAGACAATTCCTGCTTTGGAAGGTGTTCGAGGTCAACTGGTCGGACAACTTGCTGATCAAATCCCAGTCCCACCCACAACGCCACTCTACAGGACAAGTGCTTGGGGAGACACTCTCGAAATGGCTGTTGGCCTGGCAGATAGTATGCTCGGCTTGAACTTCCACAAGAGTTGGAATAGCATCAACCAATCCGAGACAGATCTACTCACCAAGGCGTTCGCTCTTTCCTATGATGCCACCTACATTCACAAAGATGTTATTGACTCTTTCATCGATAACAATGTCACTGTTCCTATTGGCTACCTCTTCTGTCGTGCCCATCAGCAGTACAGCTGTCAGATGGGTATCAAGTGTCTAGCTGGTGGTCAGACTGCCCGTAACTTTATCAAGCCAGGCAAATTCATGATTCTGACAGATGCACACACTCAAGCTCACGGAGGCACTTTGACAGCCCAGACAAAGACTGGTCTTCTCAATAGCAGGAACGTGTGCGTCGCCTTTGATATCTTCATGAACGGTTACCGCGGGGGTAACGGTATTGCACCTATCAAAGAGGAGAACTACAGAGGCGGAGCTGGAATCTTCACGGGCCAGTCCGTCTTTGTCATTGCCGTTCCCTACAACCACGACCGCACTGGTCCTATGTCTCTGAGTGGTCACTTTGACCCAGAGAAGTATGCCCAATGGGGAATCGTCCCTCCCTCCGACCTCCACTATCCCACCGCCGCCCGTTACAGCTTCTTGTGGGGCTTCCACGCCACTGAGAAAGCACTCATCTCCACCACCGGCTATGTTCTCGATCCCGATGTACAAGCCAAAATCCACAACCTCGAAATGCTGCCCGGTTTCTACATTCGCTACACACCCACCACCAAAGACTACAAAACTGTTATTCGCGGTAATGGATGGACAGAAGGCCTTGTCTACATTGGTGTCAAGAAGGTGCACAACGGAGAGGACCGTTTCAATGAGGATAAGGTGCCCCGGTGAGCTCGAAAGCTTTTCTAGTTGCCCGTGTTTCTATAATCACTCCGAACTTTCCATTGGAAAGAAACGCGCTGTCAGAAATTTACTTTTTAAAATTACATTGAATGCTATCTTGATTTTTTGAATCGATATGGGGCTCAATCAAAGGTCCGTGTTTTTGCTTGTAACGGTGGCCAGGGTTGATCGACGACTCATAGCCTTTAGATCGGCCAAAATGTCCCTGAAATGCATCCGCTGCTAACAATTTGACAGCGTGTATCTGTTCTCGTTGAATGGAAGCTCTTTGTTTTTCAGCTTGGTATTGTGCATGAAGTCTTAGAGCCGCAAACAGACCAAAAGCAGAAACGCCAAGGATCCTCCACCAACTGGAGAAGATAAAGTGCTCCTCAGCGTGACACTGTAAAACTCTTCTATCTCGCACTCTCTGATCCAGTTCAGAGCGAGCTTCATCACACTTTAGACCCAACGACTTGTAGATCCAATTCTGTTGCTGACACGGAGCACTCTGGAGAGCAAAGCGAATCTCTCCATCGTTTGATTCACATTTTGCGATACAGAAGTGGTGAACTCTCGCTTCGTAAAACAGCCATGCAAACAGCGCAGTGACAGAGAGGATTCTCCCTAGAGTCAGACCTCGAAGAGGCTTGGCCATTCTCTCCCAACTCGGGTCAAAAAGGGGAGCTAACAAAACTGACGGACAAAGTAAAATTAATAGAAGCTTAATCACAGCACTTTGATGCTAGAGAGAACGAAGAGGAGATGTTCCAAGAGCGGAAAGCAAAGCCGTTCAGAGGAGAGAACAAAGACTCGAGGAATTTTGTCTGTGCTTTCATCTGGCTTGTGATTTCTATCCCTGTTCTCTTCAGCCTGATGCACATGTTTTGTGAAATAAGAATAGACGTCAACGAACCGGACTCAGGAGCGACGCATCGCAGAGACGAAGATCTCTGTCTAGCAACAGGAAGTTTGCTAATGGTTGCAATATTGATGACTGGCTTGATGCTAGTACTGCTGTGTTCTCTGTGGATTAGCATCCGCTTAAAAAGAAAGAACGATTCTCCAATTTCAATCAAGCTGTATAGCACTAGATTGGAGGTTTAGACCACAACTACCCTTTGTAAAGAAAATCCATGTATAGACAGTTGTGAAGTCTAAATTCTATCTAGAGATCGTTGCTCTAAAATGGATAAGGAGAAGGAGTTCAAGGATCTAGTTCGTGAAATCAATCTCAACAGACCGGTCTTGGAACCCTTTTACGAAGCAAACAAACGCGGAGAAAACTTCGATTTCGCATTAGCATATGCCAAGGAAAGCGTGGAGGACCGCAAAGTGTTCAAGGACGAAGTCACGTTTATTGCTAAGAATATGAGAGAACAACGACCGCCTTGGACTAAGGATCGAGCGGCTCGAGCATGGAGAGACAATATCAAGCTTAACGCTTCTGATTCCAGTGTTTTTCCGATCGAAAGCAGTAGACAAGGACTAGACGACTGGGTCGAAAAGAACCTCGTCGACTTTCTTCGTCGCTATTTGACTGGATGGGCTAAAAGTGCCTCAAAGAAACCAACCGTGACTCCTGTGTCTCCTCCTCCTGCAAGCATCCCAAAGGTCGTTCCTGCAACAAAAAAACCTCCCGAAGCTACCCCGAAAACAGTACCAGCTCCTCCTCCTGAAAGTAAGAAAGCAGTAATCCAGCCTCAGGAGAAGACACCAGTCGCTCCAACTGAGATTCCGAAGGGAGAAGATCCTGCATGGCTGGATGCTAAATTTCGAACACTGGTCAAAAAGATCTATGCCAACGAGGAAGCCTTGCGTAAGCATTACAGTGCCGCAGGCTTTGATTTTGCCGCTGCTTATGCAAAAGAGAGTGTTGAAGGAGTTGATGGCGGACCGCCCCTATCATTTGAACAAGAAGTTGCACATATTGCACAGAACATGAGAGGCGTCATGTCAAAGAAGCAGGCTATTGACAAATGGCAAGAAAATGTCGAGCAATTTGGAGATGAGATTTTCAAATCGGGCCCAGATACCCGGATCCTTGACGACTGGGTCAGAAAATATCTGATCGACTTCCTTTCTCGCTATTATGATGGATGGGCGAACAGGCCGGGTGTTGTCCCTCTTCCCTTTGTCCCCCCAAAAAGCCCGCCTGCATCAACCCCGTCAACTCCGCCAGAAATTGTTCCCAAACCTCCTTCCAAGAAGACAGCTCCAACTAAAGAAACTCCAAAACCCTCCAAAACCGAGGAAGAGAGTTCCACTGAAATTACAAGTGGAAAAGAGGAAGAACATCGACCCTTTGTCCAGCCTTTCACTCTCCCAAAAAGAGGGGGAGTGTTTCGAACCGTAGAAGAGCTCAAAGGGATTGAAGGCTTTATCGAGAGACAAGACGCTTTTCCGACATTGGAAGATTTGACCCAGCGAGCAGAAAAGGTGTCCAATGCCTGTTTTGGTCCCAAATGGCAAGCGATCTACACCACTCCAACTAATGTAGTCAAACTAGAAGGACCTCAGACGCAGGCACTCCAATTCAGAAAGAAACCAATGGGACTTGCTCTGTCCGAGGAAGAAGTATTCATGAAGTCAGTGGATGTGAAAAAGGGAAGAGGAGTGAACAAAGAAGGCTTGATGGATATCGTCATTGGGATGAGAATGAATCTGCTTTTGCAAGCCAAGCTTGTTCGAGGATTTGTCAGAATGTACGACTGGTACATTTGCCAAGGCGAGATGCTATCTGAAGTTAAGAAGAGGACCGGAGAGATTGAGCAGAAGCTGAAAGTCAAGACAAGAATCTTCACTTTTCAAGAACAGGCACCAGAGACTCTCGCTGCACGACTGATGTTAGCTCTCTTGGATTCCAGTCAGTCTTTCCTTTCGGGATTTGCTCAACTCTGTCTAGCACTCGAGGGATCGCAGAATCTTCTAGAGTATGTCCACTATGACATGCATTCGAGAAATGTCAACACAAAAGACTCTGAAACTCCGGATGCTGTGTTGAGATTCAAGCGTCCCTACACAGACAAACCAATCTACGTCGATCTTCGGCAGACTGAAGGGAAAGAGGTCAAAATCATCGACTATGGACGAAATCGCATTCGCTCTTCTTACGTCTATGGAGACATGCCAAACGAGGTAATATTCCTGGAAGAGGGATTCAATCTTGGGATATCTGGAAGATTTCATCCTCAGTACGATCTCAGGCTCTATGTCATTGATTTTGTACAACAGTTGGCCATCGCATTGCCTGAACAGGAATTGAGAATAGAAGCCTCGGTCCTTGAGATGTTGAATCTTTTAGCGGGATCGAGTTACATCAGAACAACCATGAGAGAAATAGAAGGGGAAACAGAAATCTACAAATGGAATGGAAAGGCGGTGAGCGGGGATTTTACCATTTGGGCAAACGCGGTATTCAATTATTCAGATGGTGCAATCGCTGGAGCAAAGGCCCAGGCCACAGAAGATACAGAGGTTGAAAGAATACTGTTAGAATTTAAACAAGGTGGACTGAAATATCTACACACCAAGACACGCGAAGAAATTGCAGCAGGAAAACAAGCAAACCAAAAAGGATACTATCCAACCGCTGCTGTGCTAGTTTGCTTTTGGGCTTGGACTCCAATGATTTGGGATGGGCCGACTCCCTCTATGATTCTGGACGAACCACTGTTCGACTTCCTCAGAGAGTCTCCAGAACCGGGGAGAGAAATTGTCGACGCTGTTCAATACCAAAGCCTACAAGACTTCAAAATCGGACAGCCCCTTCAGACAATCGGTGGACCGCATGGTGATTGGTGGCCTCGGCTCAAATCTTATTGGAATTCACTCCCTCCTCAGCCACAAATCCAACTCGAAGATTTTCCAGATTTCTATCAAATCTTTGCAGTCAACAGGATACTCTCTCACGGAAGCGAAGGGTTGCTCTTTGAGATCGAGGATCTGAATCCGACCGTATTAGGAAAACAGAAGAGAGTGCTGAAGCTTCTCCCTACAATCGCCTTTGGAAGAGAAGAATACACACGCATGCTAGTCAACGAAGCCCGAGTCCATGCTACTATTGACAAGATCTGCGTTGCAACTCCTGAATTCTTTGGAATATTCAGAATTCCGGTTCAGCCTTTGAGGAAGCTTGCACTCGGATACGATGGCGCTTTGCTCCAATGGGATCCGAGCGGAAAGCTTTCCAAAGAGACACACATGATCGCCATGATTATGGAGTACATCGAGGGAGAGACTCTGAAAACCTACATTCATCACACGCTTCAGAACGGACAGAGCCTCGATGAAACAGGCCTAACTGCCATTGCTCTTCCATTGGCATTGCAAGTCAAATGTCTACATGACGCAGGAGTGGTGCACAGAGATCTTCACATGAGCAATATAATGGTTGATACAGAGCACCAACACCAAGTGCGTCTCATAGATTTTGGAATGGCAACCTCGACTGAGGATCCAGAGCGATTTTTGAAAGAAGGAAATTGGACCTACGTTCCACCGGAAGCGAGAGGAAAGAATCAATTTCTTACCTTTTGGAAAAAGTCTGACATCGATTTCAAGAAGATGGATGTCTACAGCTTGGGTATGATTCTACTCAAAGCGGGAAATCCAGAGGCGTTTAAAACCGAGGAAATCGACGACCCTTTTGAATACTTCCCTCCCAAGAAAATGATACCCGATTCACCCTATCTCTCTGCTCTGGTTTCGAGAATGCTTCATCCAGACCCTGAAAAGAGACCCAACATCGACTCTGTGATTGGCACTATCATCGCTGCCAAGCCAGAGTTTTCTGAGACCGGCGAGTGGTATAGCTGGTGGAACAGTGTCAAAGTCTCTGCTCAGAGAATGTGGTCTTTGCTGCTCGGTTCAAAAGAGAACGTGAAGCGTCAAAAACACGAAGATCGGCGAAGCTTGAACCGAAGCAGAAGCCCAATACGCCCTCATAGACAGTGAAATTATGAAATTTTACGACAAATTAAAGTAAGTGTAGCTCTACGATTGTCTAGAAAGTTTTCTGTTGTCTCGATCAAGAGAGTAGTGATATCAACAGTTCCAACCTTGATCAGTTTCAAAACCTCTCCGCGCACGGGAAGATCTATCCGAGCGCCCTTCGCTCTCTTGACTCCCCAACGTTCAGAGCTTGCGTCTTTCGAGATGAACATGTAGCTCAAGCCTCGTTCATCGTAGTACTCTCTTCTAAACTCTGATGATCTCGGACATTGCAACACGACAAACCAGAACGGAGGCTTCCCAAATCGTCTTTGGATGGTCAACACATCCACTCCATTTTTTACGTCAGTCTCCAACAATTCTCTCAATTTCTCTGCTGAGTACGCCTTGTTTTTGCTCAGACTCATTCAACTCTGAACGATCAAATGGAAGCTAAGAGACAGGCAACGGAGAAAAAGCTTACCGACCTTGATAGAAGAGTGTACGAGGAAACGGGAATACTCCCGGATGACTTTCCTCAGGACTTGCCACCCCATGAGATGGGCGAGACTCTGGACTGGAGTCAATTCGCTGGTGAGATCAAACGCCATAAAACTCTCCCAGAGAGTCTGGCCTTTGTCCTCGAAGCAGAGATGGCTGGGACTGAGCTCAATCTCAAGCAGTGGCACAAGCGATTCCCCGAGTCGAATCCGGCCACTTGGGCACACATGGGAGAGACCACTGTGGTGGCACTCACTGGAGAAGAGCTGAGACGGCAAAGGAGAGAGGACAGAGGCGAAACAGAGAAAGAACCCGCTGAAATTCCCGCCATTCAATCCGAGTCCTTATTCGACAGTCAACTCCTCTCTGTACCGGAGAAGATCCCATGGCACAACTACTCAGCTGATGATCTAATGCGTTTCATTCCTCAGAAATTTCTCTCTCCTGGCAGTGCGGCAGATCCACAGTTGGATTTGACTCTCTCGAAAACGAAACAGAAAGTCCGAGACTGGGACATCTGGATGCAAGATCGACTGGGTCTACTATTCTATGACTCTTCGTCTGATACTCATCGCTTGAGGACCTACTACCGGACAGAGCCAGTCACCTTTGTTACGCTGTACATTGGCCAAAAGGAGGAACTGCTTCGCTACTTCTTTCTCGAGGAGGAGAAGCTGGTCTCTTAAAAAATTCATTATTACGTTTTATCTTCTGCTAGGGTGTATCCAATCTTGACAACTTCATGCTCTTCGAGGCCAAATACTACATTGGAATCCATCCATCCATTATACTTCTTCAGAGTAGCTTCGATGTCGGCCTTTGCTCCTCTTGAGTGAACTCCGCGGATCTGCTTCTTCTCTTCGTCTCTTGAGATACAATCTCGAAACGTTTCCGCCTCTTGTTTGCTGTGTGTTCGGACAATGATGGCCGGCTTTTTGGAGCTCTCTTCGCGTTCCATCCAAGGACCTAAATCCGGTGTGATCTTGATCGAGGTGTGGCCAGACTGGGACCTGTCCGTTGTGAGTACAACATAGTGCGGTTTCGAGGGAGGGGCGGGTGGCTGGATTTCCTTTCGCAGTGTGTCGAAATCGATTCTAGCCTGTGCCATCAACTAACCGGGACTGTCTTTTTCTGTTGTTCAGCCGACTCCTCTGCGCCGGAAGGTTCGCCCCAGCAGCGTAGCGAGTTGCAGAACTCAAGATACTCGAGAAGACAGCTGCTGACCTCGTTGAAAGTAGTGCACTGGGCAACCGTGTTAATAACTTGCTGCTTTTTGCCGCGAATCAGGGAGTTGAAGCTGGCGTCGAGCAGCTGCTTTCCCCTCCCGACCATTCCATCGTCGAACTTGAGCTTCACTGTGAGTAGACCACTGAGCCTTGTGAGAAACGATTTGTCCACGAGGTGAGGCGCCAATTTCGAAGCAGAGGGAAAGATTGGAATGGCCAGTTTCAGCTTGTCTATGTCTACACCTGGAAATCGACTCTCAAGATTCATCTCCTTCTTCTCTTCTGGGCTGAAGTTACAATTCAGCATAAATCCGCCCTCTGCCATCCGATAGATCGAAGCAACGACCATCTTCGCAAAAGTGGGCTGAGTTCTCTTGTTGACATCGTCATCCGTGATGAAGGGAGACTCGGTTATTCGATTCCAACACCGCATTAAAATATCTACATAGCGAGTTGGATCAAGAGGTTCCAGTTCTTCGGGGTCTTTCAGGGGAAGATTCTCGACCAACGCCTCGGTCCAGATTCTCCTCTTCTCCATCAACGGGATGATAGACTTTGTCTGCCGTTGTACTTGTTTCAAGCGTTCATGTGCTTTGGGGGCCAGGTTTGTAATACAGTCCTCGAATACAATCCAGCGAGAATCATAACTCGAAAGAGTCTTCAGAATCTGTTCTGCCTTCTTGCTGTTCAACTCTGCACTCTTTTCCAACTCGAAAGGAAGTCTACGTTTCACGGGCGGTCTTTCTGGAACAGCGAATGCGATCGCTCCTCCCAGCCTCATCTCTGGATGAGGAAGTTCGAGAAGATGGTCGAGAGGATCGATATGTCTGTTGACTGTTCCCACTCCGACTGGCTTGCTTCCATCTTCTGGTAGTTCCAATCGTTCTTCCAGCAATGCTCCAAGATCGTCTTCCTCTTCTTCGTCCATAAAATCGTCGAAGCTTCCCGGTCCTTCAGACAGAGACCTCTCCTCTGCTTTCTCCTGAGCAACCCGGTAGCCTTCCAATCGATCAAGAGATACTTTCTCGTTCTTCTCGAAGACCGGTGTTTGGTCGACAATGTTCGCCTTGTGTTGGTTGGTGAGCAGACAGACATAGCCTTGATCTCTGCTTCGAGTACAGACTTGAAAGTGTCTTTGGATTTTCTCCTTGAATGCGGAATAGTTCTTTGCAAAGATCTGTCTCTCCCCGAGAAGATTGATCAACATGAAACCAGACTCTTTGCAGATCTGAAGCGTTCCACTGCTGACTCGTAGCCTGTCTTCATTGAAAGGATCGGGGTAAGTAGTACCGTGGTCGAGATGAAATACTGTACATGGACGCTCGGGAGGTTTTGAATTGACATCGAGAGAGCATTCATGTTTGTTGTATACGGGAAAGAGAATACAGGCGTAGTTTGAATCAACTCGGTCGATGGGAACAGGTGGAAGTTGTTGTGCGATCATCTTGTCGTTCAAGACAAAACTCCTATGGACGCTAATCTCACGAAGAATATCATCTGCCACAAGCAAAGAACTTGGACTCTTAGCGAGAGTTGTCTTATCACAAAACTTTCCAGGTGCACATCGATGCACCAGGCCGCTCATTTGACACATGTGGGCCGTCCCACTGCTTATCCGAGTCTCCGAGGTCTCTGGGTCGAGATAGACAGTTCCCGCTGGGAATCGCATCAGAATACACGTTATATGTGTCAGATTGACTAGACGAGACTTGTCCAGAGAGAAGGCACACTCATGAGGAGTCCTCGAGAACACAATGGAGGCATACTTCTGACTCTCGATTGGAGATTTTGAGTCAAACCTCATTGAGACAGCCAATTGGTGCAAAACTGTAAGATAGAGAGACCGCTCTTCTCGCACAACAAGAGCAGCTTGTTTCTGAGCCACCGAGTTGTTAACCTCTGTCTCAAAATATGCTGCATCTTTCAAACGCTTTGCTTCCTGAACATCCTCTGGATATTGAAATTGGATGTCATCGTCGTAGCGTTCCACTCCTCGCTTCGGCATCTAAGTTGTCATGAGAACGAGGTTGTGATATGCGTACAAAGAATTTCCACCCGCTTGTCTCACCCCAGAGGAAAAAGGAGAAAAGGTCTCTCGAATCTAAATTTAATATTTTAAAAAAGGTCGTCCTCTGCGTTAGCTGGCTCTGCCTCTCTTTCCTTGACCGTCTCTTGTAGACAGGTTCCCCGGCTCTTGGCCTCCTCGAACAACAAAAATGCACTGTAGAGTGCAGACTTGGCCAGTTCAGTTTTCAGAGTGTTCTTGTAGGCCTGTTCATCGGGAACTCCATCATCTTCGGGAAAGAGTTTGAAGAGTTTACCCTTGGGTATGAACAAGAGTCTCTGTTTCGGAGAGAGTTGCATCTGATTCTTGACAGCAAATCGGACTAAGCCGTAGCAATCTTCTATGACATGTGCGCCGTCTTTCGGAGCGGTGATGCTGACCTCGTGATCGGGGAAGCCAAGCAAAGCAAGCTGGGCCTTCCATTCGGCGACCACGGAATCAAAGTTCTTGGTCTCGACAACAGCACCCGTATTCTGACACTCAAACTCGAACCAGAGAGGAAGAATGAAGTTGAGACAGTCAATAAGACCATTCGGCGGAGATTCAGCCAGCTCGTCAAGGCTGTAAGTGCTGTTCAGCGCCTCTCTTAGACTCTCTCTGATGTCAAAGCCGGCAGCCTTCGTGGGATTCTCGCTGACATACTTCTTGAGAATAACAGCGACAGAGTGATTGGTGAATTTCGGCTTCCGAGTTCCAGCATCCTGGACTCTAGCGGTGTTCTTTTTCTCTTCTGAGGTTGCTTGCTTCTTCGCAGAGCTAGCAGCCGGGGAAGGATCTTCCGTCTTGCGTTTGTCTCCTGACTTTTTCGGGGGCATTATCACTTCTGGCTCTTTCTCTGGTTCTTTTTGCTGAATGAGCTGGACGGTCGGTCTCTGTGTTTTTTGGTTGTCGTTCATTTTTCCAACTAGGGGTTTTGTCTTTTCTACAGTGGCTATCGGAACTTCGATCTCGTCCTCTCCCTTTCGGATACTATCTTCTGCCTGATGTTGATTGGCGGGCATTCTATTGACAAAGGCGGGCCAATTCACGTTGGTGGCCGTAATGATGTTTTTCATCTCTGTGGTGGAGGCATTGATGTCAACCAACGGGACAAGATGATCCAGCCTCTTGAACTTCTCCTGAACAGCAGGAGCTTCTGAAAACACGGGTTCGACATCCTCCTCTGGTTTGGACTTTTTACCCTTTTTCTTCTCCGCTTTCTCGTCGTCTTCTCCGCTGTCGTCTTCCTCTGCCTCATCAGAGTCGTCGCCTGATTCTTCCTGAGAGTAAAGACTTCCAGAACATACCTCAGCCTGGCTTTCCGAACCTTCATGGGCCTCACTTCCAGAGGCTTCTGCCTCTTCTCGTTGAGGAGCTTCGACTTCCTCGTGCTCCAGAATTTGATCAAGGTTCTGCTCGTCAACCAGATTTCCAGCGTGTCGCTTCAACGGGTCAGCCAAGTAAAGATTGCTCTCTGAGAACAACAGCTTCTTTCCGCTGCAGATTTTGTTCTCTCCTTCCGAGGCCCAGTCCTTGTTCGTCTTGTAGTAATAATCACTGACAAAGCAAATCTCTTTGAAGAAGTCTGCATATTTTTCGAGTCCATTCGCCAACGGAATACGATTGTTGTAGGCTGCCACTCTCTCTTTGAATGTCGGGTTCTTTTTCCCTAGAGTGTAGAGCTTTTCACATATCATCTTCTCTTGATTCAGGACCAATGGGTAGTAGCGAAGATTCACTTGCTTGTCAGTCTCGTCCCCAGTGGTACGGACGGCCAGTGCTGTTGCCACCTTTCCCTCCAACCCCTTCACAGAGATCTGTACCCAGCATATCTGATCGATGTCAATAGGGACACTGTTGGTAGCATGTCTAGCCGTTTTGTAATCTTCAGCGTTCATCGGTCGTTCAGAGCGATGCAACACCCTGCTGATAAACAGACCCGCGTCCTTAACATCCTCCTTCACAGTTGCGATGAGCCCTTCTTTGGGAAAGCTGTAGAGACGTTCCTCGTCTGTTTTCTGAGTCTTGGCGACACGCTTGGGTTTGGCAGGGGTCGCTTTCTTAGAAGGAGTTGCAGAGGATGTAGATTTCTTCTTTTTCGGTTCATCCTCTTTGCTTTTCTTCTCTTTCTCTTTCTTGGCCTTCTTCTTCGCCTCCTTCTTTGCCTTTTTCTTGGCCTTCTTCTTATCCCTCTTGGCCTCTTTCTTTTTCTTAGTTGCCTCGGATTCCTCTGATGAAGAAGAGGAAGAGCTAGAAGATTTTTTTGATTTTGATTTCGCTTTGGGCTTTTTGGGCTTTGCTTTGCTTACGGGCTTAGGATCCTCCTCCTCTTCTTTGGAGACTTCGCCCTCCTCAGGGGCATCGGACAGCTTGATACCAAGCATTGACATTGTTGCTCTGAATTCTCTGGTGAACTGAACTCTGTTGTGACTTGGCAATAGGCTGAAATTTTCAACTCTCGTGCTCTGAGAAAATGAGAGAGCGAAAAAACTGAAGTCTCAAGCGTGCCTAGCCCCGGGACACTCATGATACCATGTGTTTCGCGTCTATCATGATATCATGATACCATGATACCATGGCACCTCAGCACACATGATATCATGGATTGCTATTCGTCATCCATAGTATCATGATCGATACTGAACTTCCGTTTTGATGCGTTATTTAATTCAAAATCGCGACTCTTAAAGCTGAGCAGGTCCAACTGAAGTCCAATTTTCCGTGCGTTCGGTAACACGATTTTTCAATCTCCATCTCTGCGTTTCTCTTCTGCATTGCTTGCAACTCTCTTTTCTCATGTTTCTCCAGAGATGGCTGGCAGACCTCCCCCTGCGAGGCTCTACGAGGAACGCCTCAACCTGGACAAGATCAATGGACGTGTGGTGCATTACTCGCCCTCGAGTTTTCCCTATCTGGGCGGTGTCTCTGGCTACCATCAGCAATTGCACTACATCATTCCAGCCTCCGACATGACCAGCTGCTTCACTATACTGGCCAACTACAAACCCAACGATAGAAGAGCAAAGACGAGAATCTGTCTGCTCACTTTTTTGGCCGAGGCAGTTCGAAATGTGGTCATTAACAGAGGCAGTCAAGCTCCGAACTTTTTTCATCATGGCAGCACCGACTCTCGCTTTGTTGCCCTGTTGACCTATCTCCCCAAGAAGATCTACAGCAATGAAAACGCACAGGTCGGTCTCCTGAGCACAGAAGCCATGCTGGATCCTACAAACCTGGCAGGCATTATGATCAGCATTTTTCTGATAGACAAAGAGATCACCTTTGAGGATGCCATCTCCGACATGATTGAGATCAACGCTCGCGGACAGCCGCTGTTGTCTCGCTTCAAAAAGGAGAAACCTGCCCAGGCTGCAAAGGGAGGCGGCCGTGTTGGCAGACCAAGAGCAAGGCCGGATGAAAATGATGAGACCAGCAGTCAGTCCGACTCTCAAGCAGAGGAAGACAACGACGAAGAAGGGGAAGGAGGAGGTGGTGCCGCGCCGGCGGTTGTTGAAGATCCCAATGCGAATCGTCGTGACATCCCAAAGAAGTCTCTGTCCGCTGGTCGCTATTACTTCTCCCAGACTCCCCAGTGGATCTCTGAGCAAAAAGCCAAATCCAACGATCTTCACATGTACGTTACGGTCAATACTTTGGCGAGGTACAACGATTTGCTCTCGTTGGCTGTAGGAATACCGCCCGGAAATCGAAAATGTGCTTCGGACGCTATTCGCCTTTCAGATCCCATCATGCAAGGCGAACTCTGTCACCCAGATGTTTGCCTCTCTCTCGAAAAAGGAATCGATATGATGACCTACAAGCTGGGCGTCAGTCGATATCTGCGCAGTGCAAATGTCTGGGAGCACCAAGAGACGAAGGAGTTCGCAACACCGAAACTGATTGACAGAGCTGACAATGTCCTGCGTCAGCTTCCGATTATGACACTGCTTTCTCCATCGCAATTTAGCTCTCTGCCTCTGCTTGTTGATCAACTTCCCCATTGCCGATTGATGTCGGAAAAGATAATCCATCCTCGCAGCCAAAAGGAGAAAGTCTCGTGTGGGTACCACGCAGACGGAGTGCAGCACACATTTTACGAAGAAGACGTGTTCGCAAGTCTCGGACTGCAAATTGTCTCAGACAAAGAGGCCGAGGATCAAGCTCGCCTAGAACACCCAGACATATTCAATAACCGTTTTTCAGAGTACTTCTCTGTGATGAGCGACCTAGAGACAATGCGAGTGAGGGATACTCCTGGCTGGATTGAAAAGCTTCAACGCTTTCGCCTTCAGAGTCGAGACTGGATGGAAAGACAGCTGAACTCTACAGATCGAAGCAGACTCCCAAAGGGTATTGCAGCAATCATGAACTACTTTGACACTACTCTGATCCATCCTTTCTGCGACAATATGACCTACTCGAAAGAGGCAGCAATGTCTCCGTTCTGTCAGTGGCTTGCAAAGGACATTCGCAGCTACTCCAAGCTATTGCTTGCAGCGGATGGTGGATTGATGCTTCTCAGAGAGATTTTCGTAGTGGGAAACTCAGCCGGTCTTCCAAAGATCGGAGGATCACTCAACAAGCTCAATTTGCAAATCATTGGCCCTCCTGCCTCCTCAAAGACGCACACTCTACAAGCAGCTGAGAAGTTGTTTGTGAAGAGTACATGGACATCGGTAACGGGGACAAGTGAGATGGGTTTGATTCGGAAAGACAAGAGCGAGCGGCAGATTGATATCTACGGAGAGCTTCCACCAGATCTGAGACCTACAGCTGACACAGGCAACGGTGTCAACATGCGTCAACGACGTATGCTCTTGACAGAGATCGGAGAAGGAGAGTTCAACTACCGAACCACAGGAAAGGTACAAGATGAGTGGGGTCGAGAGACTCTGCAGAACATCGAAACCAAGGTCGAGTTCACCAATCCAATCATCGGCTGTGCCAACCCAGAGCCATCCAAGATAGACCCGGAGAGTTCTGGGGCTGCGCTGCTTAACCGCTTTGAGTCAGCGACACTCTACGTGCCATTGGATAGTCAGAGGAACAAAATCCTCTATCAGATCGTTGAATGCGATTTGAAACCAGAGTCTGCGGCGGGAATTCGTGTCCAGGAGGCGCACGCCTACCGACACGCACTGAACGTGTTTTACGGGATTGCGATTGCATCCTACGCTGTGCCTCTTCCCGACATTCGTCTCTTCTCAGATCTTTCAGAGATTGCATTCGACTATCTCTCAGATATTCGACCCGAGATTAGCAACTATCTGCGACAGATGACCCGTCTGAAGACCAAGGCGATGGTCGAGGTGATCAACAATGCTACCCGACTGGCCGCTTGCTCTCCTCTGTCTGTGCGGATGAATGCTCAAGCAAATCAAGCTGCTTTTGATCTCGGGTTTGACCTCTCTGAGGATGGGAGTCCAGACGAGGCAATCAACATGAAGAACCTCAGCTTTATGGATTTGATGGAAGAGATCTCCCGCTACTGCTACATGACATACGATATTATGATTTTTGTGTTGACACGAGCAGCACACGAGCTGCTTGGCGGAAACAACTTGGCTCTGCTTCGAGGCATTGCTATTCAGCGTTGCAACTACCTCCCCAAGACCGCAAAGGATACAACGGGTCGGAGAGCGACAACATGGCCACTTCCAGTATCTGAGAGAGATGTCGAAGAAGAGACACCCGAAGAGGCACTTGAGCGATACGACGAGGAGAGGCTTCAGGGCATGGTGTATGCCTCTATGCCCCTGAAAACTTTTCTCGAGAAGATCGACAAGGTTGGCGTCTACTACTTGGGAATGCCAATGTCTCTGAAACAAGCGAGCTACAAAAAAATGAAGACTGGCGAGGATAACTCCTCTCTCTTCTACAGATACAATCTCAACACCGCGGGTCAAAGAATGGCACGCCTAAGCGAGTTTGTCCCGGATGCAGTGCCCGCTCCGTGTGTTGACCGTCCCACCCGTCCGAACTACAAGATCGAATACACCGAATCCGGAGAGTACTACAATCCAAACTATCTGCTTGTTACATCGAGCATTAACCAGCTCAAGGATACGATCAATGGGAAAGTGGGAAGCCTGATCATGACTCCTTCTCAGATTCTCAGCATGCTCAATGAGATGTCTGGACAGTTCATGAACGTTCGCTACATTCCCTGCATCCCCAAGGGTGACACTCTCATGACGGATGCCTACGGTTTGATACAGTCTCTTCGCTACTCAAAAGCCGCGATGAACGCGTTCCCTTTGTGCCGAGTCCCGGTGATCATTCAGAACTACCTCGCCAACGAAACCTACATTCTCGCCGCCGCAGTGGAGATGGACATCTATCGCATCTGTGATGACATGGTGCAAGCGATGACCTACTGCGCCACTCCGCGGAGAACGGTACTCTTCGGGTTTCCCTCTGAAAAAGACTTCGGCCTCTACCAGACTTACAAACTCGAGCCGGTGGAAGGAGAACTGTTCCTGCGCCGACGTTCTGGTGCAATCACAGAAGAGGATCGAACTATTCTACAAGACTACGCTGACTTCCTCATCAGCGACAATGATCAAGATCGACAGTTCGGCCGAGGAGAAGACCTAGAAGAGATTCACGCCTGGAACTATTTGAAAGCATCAAACCCTGGCAAGAACGAAGATGATCTGAGACAGTACCTTCCCGCCAATATCATGGATAGACTCTACGGAGTACATGGTTTCTACACTCGCCATCCAGAGTTGAAACTATCGCGAGTGCCCTACGGATCAGTTGCTGCGGCTCGACCAGTGGAAAAACGCAGATCCGAGAGAGTAATCAACCCGGACGCTACTGTTGCTCCGAATCCTGCTCCAGCGCCTGCACCACCAGTACCAGTGGCAGAGACGCGCCACTTTGGACACATCGCCTCAACACCGACTCAGGGTCGGCGTGCGGGACACGAAGCAGGCCTAGCTGAGTTGCCTGCCCAGAGGAGAAGAGCTGAACCATCTAGGGTAAGCCTTGAACTAATATTCTAGCCCGTCTTTGAAAACACAGGAATGAATGGCGGTATGGCACTCCTCCGATCTACCAGTGGACTGAGCGGACAACAGAGCAACGAAGGCAGAAGCTTGACCCTCCCTCAAAACATGGACTTTGACTATTAAAGTAATCTTTTTTCACGACGGCTCTTTACTGTGGATGTTCCTTTTCAAACTTGTCTGAAATGTAGCAGGTGCTGAGGAACACTTTCAAGCCTTGGATGCTGATTGGATGCGAGGGAATGGATTCTCCGAAAATTTCAGCCTTTGCCCCTTCAGGCATCTCCATCTGACAAGCGATGTGAAAAGTTTCCATGCGAAGCTTCAAATAAAGGTTGAGATCTCGCTTTAGAGCTGCAATCAAGGGCTCCTGGAAAGCACCAAGCTCTTCCGCGGTTGGCAGCTGAGACTCTGTGAGAACATCTTGCGTAATCAAATCCATCTCAAGCTTTTCATCCACAAGAGACCAGATGAAGTGCTCGTAGGTTCTAAGGCTGTTGATCGTCGCTGCTGCCAATTCAGTGGCTAGTCGATGAAGCTCTTGCTGCTCGTACTGATCGACGACTCTCTCGATGTCAGGTGTACCGATCTGGTGGTAAAATCTCTTTCCAGCCATCATGAATGGCTCAGAGAATAGAACACCTTCCATGTGCTTAGCAATGCCTCGCATTCCATCATTGAAGACAGTCTTAGCAATGTTGGTCCTCTCCTCGCTGATGGTACCCACAGTGTCAAGAAACAGAGCCATTACAGAGCTGTATTTTGCGAGCAGAGAGGTGCTGATAGTGAAAGGGGAGATCCAGTTGCTCTTTGCCGGGGCTTTCCCGAGCTTCACACTGTTCAGAAAGACCCATAACGGGGGAGTGTGGATGATCAAAGGGAAGACGGAAGAGTTGGCAACTTTGTTCAGGATTTTGTTAATTGCGTCGTGCCGAGTGATTGCCGCGTGCGCCGCGTCGAGGTCGTAAGGGAAAGGGATGTGATAATTCTTCGAGTAATCGATGTTCAACAAATGCATCTCTGGAAGTTTTCCATGCAATGCATTGCAATCTGTCAAAAGATAACCATGTTCTGAGTCTCTGTGAACCCATGTTTGAAGAGTCGGCGGCGCTCTGAGAGGCGCCACTCGATATCCAGTTTCGAGAGAATAGAAAACAGTTTGGTACTGAGAGATGGTGAAATCTCTCATGTCAGCTGGAGTATCATCAACGTGCATTGCATCATCGTGGGACATATTACTCGATAAACTGGCCCTCTCTTGTCTCTCTTCTCTAGAGAGCGTGATGGAATGAGAGGCCGATGCTGGCTGGGTTTAATTTCCAGTTGGCTGGTGATTTTTCTCTGTCTTTCAATTTCACCGACGCGTTGTCTGCTCGAATTGGGAAGAGAGCCGCCTGTTCATCTGCACCTGATCGCAAGTGACTTTGTCAGGATTACAGTGGGCAATCCAGGACGCTTCTACATCTTTCGGCTAAACCTGACCCTCTCTGCGATTCACTTACACCGAACAATCGAAACTGAGAGCAGAACCGCCGAAGTACTCCCCGATGGCTCTGGAAGTGATTTATTCTATCTCGGAAACAGTGCATATCGTCTCCCGTTTCACTACTCTGCCTCTGGAGAAAGTGAAAGAGTGGTCACAATGCTCAGTACACGACAGAGCTCTGGCACACTGGGACTCGGAAAGAACAGTCCGCTTTGGAAGTATTGGAGAGAGTTTTCATTGACCAGTGATCGGTTGACTCTTGGAGCCTTTGATCGCTACTCTCGCTTAGATCTTGAAAACTGGCCCCCTCTTATCTCCTACTCCGCACCTCCTGATTGCCTTGTCAACGGAGAGACCTCCTATCCTGTAGATTTCCACTTCAACCACCTCGATCTCTATTTGCCGCATACCCTCTATCGCCATGTATCAGAAATACACTCGTTCACTTTCCCTGCAAGAGCTGATTGCGATTTTCACTATGCCCGGCTAGGATTGGAAGATGAGAGAGCGTGTGAATCAACCGCTACGCTTCTTCTGAAAAATCAAAACATCACTCTGGTGGATGGAATACCTTACACAGCAATTCAGCACTCTCATGACGGAAAGATTCATTTTGGTAGACGCTTTCTCCAGGACTATCTGTTGTTCGTGGACATAGACACTGATCAAATATTATTATCTCAATCCGCATTCAGTCCAGCCCCCTCCGACTTTGCCGCTCTCACAACCACTGTGATCTTCGCCTTTTTTGCACTTTGGCTCTGGCTAGTACTGAATAGAGCATTCCCTACTTCAGAGTTACTTCTCTACGGAATCCTGGCGATAGAAGTCTGTATCTACGGAACTTGCCTGATCGCAGTGTTTGTGTCAGTGTTTGGTTTCCAATGGGGTCGATATCCTGCCCTCTTCATCCAAGCCAATCCCTGGCTGGTTGTCATTTTTGTCATCTCGAATGTGACTGGATTTTCTCTATTCGGTCTCTGGACTCTTCTAAAACGAGTTCGGCTTCCGCTGAGAGCAGAGCTCAGAGAAGCCACTAAGCGTCAGAACTACTTGACGATCGAAAAGCAAGTACTGGTTCGCATTTTATTAGTCGGGTCCTCAGCGCTTTTGAGTCTATGGTGGCTATTGCTTCCTGAGCGCTCAACAATGGGAGACACTGTACTGACCCTCATAACCAGCACTCTGCTATGTGCAATGGTCTCTCTTGTATCACTGCATCTCACACTGCAAGAACATTCAAAACCGTGGATGCTTGTTGCTCTACTAACAGCAGATCATTTCTTTTTGATATTTTTCAACCTGCTGCCAATACACAGTCTATTCATAGGAGGAGAGGTGGTCAACGCAGGCTTATTTGTGCTGGCTTACGTTTCAGTGTGCTGTTGGTTTCCCGTCTTTATTCTCTGGGCCAAAATCCAAATCCAAATGGCCAAGTTCTACGAGTCTCAATTACATGACAATCACCACGAAGCACTCACAGAAGCGTTCTATTTTTGGTTCTTGCCTGAGATTTCCTCGGCTTATCATCCTCTATGAGAGGGGAATACGAAATAAAGAGAAAGTATATTCCCAGTTCAAAAATGGAGGAACTGAGACAGGCAGTGGACCAGCTTCAACAACTGCTCTCAGAAGACTCGACCATCGTGGGGGCTATCGCAAATGAGCCGGGTCGGCCTGAGCGCGTAGACTCGCTGTTTCTTAGAATTCAAAACTCTTTGGATACCTTGACAACAGCTGCGATCGACATGCGAGAAATCCTACGCAGCGTTGAACAGAGCGGTAATCTCACACTGTCGAATTTACACGCATGAATGAAACTGCAAAGAGTTTAATAAATTTCACGAGAATCACATAGACCTCATTTCGGACTGTGATCTCTTTTCTTGTTATTCCTTTGAAATCCTTTGTGTTTTTCTCCGGTCGTCCTTTGGGATTCTTCGGTGATCCTTTTGAATTCGTCAAACTCTTTTCTTAATTGCTGAAGTTCTGATTTCGTTTCTCCAAGGTCTCTGTTGGTTTCCCCAAGCGTCTTATCTATTTTTGCGACAGCTCGGGTGAGCATTGACACTTGTTGTACAATTCCCACAACGAGAACGGGAAGGGGGTCGTCAGCTCGTAAGACTTGCATCTCAGACATTTGAAATCTTTCTAAAAGTGCTCAAAAGCTGGAGAATTCTACTGTATCTGGGACAAAGTTCTTTGCTTTTATTCCATCACCTACGTCCTCGAGGCTTTCTCCCCCGTTTCGACTTTCCAGTGTCTGACTGAAATCCGAGTACCGCTTTCCCCATGTTACCCACCGTTCCCAGGAAACCTCTTTGCGGAGAGCTGCTTCGATCTCGTTCCGGGCTTTCAGAACTGCTCCGACTTACACGACGGTGATGTGACAAGGGACGCATTTGAGAATTCATCCCAACTGGAGACTCGAGAAGCATAGGACTAGGCTGGGGTAGCATTTGATGCGATGGAAGTTGAGGAGGAATTTGCTGCTGCAAATGTCTCGGAATGAAACCGACAACAAATCGATGCGGTCTTCCTTCTTGTGGAGGACAAGACTCGGCCACGGTCACCCCGCTCACTCCTTGAACGGGATAGGGGAGGTTGTAAAAGAGGTTCAGGGTCTTTGAGCCGATTGGATTTTTCAAACCTTCAGCGAAGATGTAGAATGTGGTCTGGCCCATATCAAACTTGCAGACCACCAAGCTATTGTGGGGCTCGAGTGCCCAGAGAGTGTTCAGAATCGACTCGGCAAACTGTCTATCTTCTGGGACTTGAAGATGATAGAAGTCCACTTGATCCGAACGGACTACTCCGTGAATTGGCAGCTGATGATTGGAAAACCCGGAATCGAAGGCCGGGGGTCTAGACGGAGTTAAATTCAGAATCTGGTCTAGAGAGTCAAGATTTGCCCGAGAGCCATAGTTAGGCGGATATGTTGGCGGGGGTCGGCCCGGGGTAAGCATATCTCTTTCGTAACCGAGACTTTGTGAGAGAATTCAGACGGAATGGATTGGGATTTAATCTGAGACTATTTTTCACTAGGAGCCAGCGTAGTAGCCGTAATATCCACACACCAGTACAATCAAGAGGAGGATGACATTCAGCCATGCTTGATAGTTGATGCCGGCTGGCTTGGGCTTTTTGACCTTCTTAGCTACCCAGAGCACTACAGAATTGTATACCGTTCCAGCGTCGGATTGAGGAGCGATCGAGAAGAACATCTCATTCTCGAGTTTGGCGTACTCTCTGATAAAATCCAAAAACGCGCCGTGATGTTTGATTCTGCCTTCGACATTAAATTCCACATAGTCGGCGTTATGCACTGATGGCATCACAGTGAGAGTCATAGAATCCACTTCCGAGTTGTAGCGAAGTCCGGCTTCCAGGACATCGTTGATCAGGTCAGAGGATGAATCGTAGACCGGGTTGCCCTTCTTGTAGACGGCCTGGCGTGTAGGAGACTTCCTGTGAGCCATTTCGCCTGTAAAAAAGTGACTCGATTTCAAACACAAGTGAAAAGAAAAATGAAAATGTTTTAAAACATGTTATCCACCGTGAGGGTGGCCTGTTGAGAGGGTTGTTCTTCTTGAGGCTTCTCGGGGGCCTTCTCCTCTACTGCTTTCCCATTCTCTTGATGATCAGCAGCAGCGCCTTCTTGCTCACCCTCTCCTTGTTTTTGTTTCTTGGCGGGGTTGGTATCCTCGGCGGGGTGTGCACGCGTCTCTTTGACTGCTTCCTCTCGTTCTGCTTTTTCAAGGTGCTGTTTGAGGAGGCGCTGAAACTCGGCCTCTCTTTGTTCAACAGTGACGATTGGTCGTTCCATCCAGGCTTTGACAACAGACTTTCTGACCGCGTAAACGACATAACTCGCCGCTCCATCAGTGGTCAAGTTTGGCTTGGGAAAGGTCTTGTAAGATTGAGCAGGATTTTCTTTCATCACAACCGAACTGTAGCCATCAACGTTGTCATCTCCATTTTCAATCAAAGCTGTCATGTGTGCCATCATCGTCTCTTCATCAGTGTTGGTTTGATAGATCAAGAAGAAGCTATGGCTCGAGTCGAGGTCTTGCAGAGCGATAGGACATAGGAACACATTGAGCACGTTTTGTGCTGCAATCTGGTTCAACGGGTTGAGGGAAAGATAGTCCTTGACCTTTTGAGGAAGGAACACAGCAAGATTTTCAGAAGTTGTCGCGGCTTTGAGGAAGTAGATCGCTGCTTTGAGGTTGATTTGTCGTCCAGCCCTCAATATTCCACTGACGAGGTTGGGGATGAGACGGTTGATGGAAAACTTTCCTCCGAAATGCACTCCCATATGAGGGGTTCCATCCTCTTTGTCAGGATTGGTGAGCATTTGATTCACTGGCATGTTCACAGAGGGTCCCAGGTCGTAGTGAGCCTCCATCACCCAGTTGCAGGATTTGAGCATGATGGGTCCGATCTTCTTCCAGTAGGTGAGATCGGGAAGACCAAACGAAAGCAATTCCCCCGTGGTGTTTTCCTTCTCATTCAACTTTGGGCTGATGCATGCGATCGCTCTCTTGGTTGGTATGCCAGCCTCAAGCACTTGATACTCGATTTGAATATCGGCCCATCTGAAGTGATTGGGAGTACCATCCCGCTCTCGGCTCAACACCATCTGATCCGCGTTGACGTTAAGCTGGCGGATGTAGAGAGACTTTTCCGTAAAGAGAGAGTCTACAGCCGGTTGTCCAATTTCGTCGGGATCATAGTCGATCGCAAATTTCCCTGACACAAGAGTGCGCTCAGATTCCGGAAGCATGGATTTGTTGGCCTTCCAGCTGTGAAGAGCCTTTTTGTCTTTGTCGGTCTCCTCTTTTTGTGCCTCTGCAGTCTCTTTGGCAGTTCGGTTGAATTGACCATAACCGTTTCGTTCGCTTGCATCCGGAAACAAACTGGTCTTGGCAAGTGTTTTCATCATAGCTTCCACATCGACAACAGTTTGAATGGCAGAGGGAACAATGTTGGACACGGTTAAGCTCGCTGGAAACTCCTCTCCATCGTCTCGTCGTTTGACCAGACTCTGCTGTGCAGAACAGCCTCTCAAGGTGACCATGCAATTGGGCTGAATGTTCACTCCGTTGTATTGGAAAGGTTCTTTCAGGAGGCTGAAGCGAATCCTCTCTCCGCTTTGGATGGAAAATTCTCCCTCTCTAACCATTGTACTGGCCTTTTTCGCCCTCGGATTTTCAGGACCCCAGCCTTTCTCTTGGCATAGCTTGTCGTGGGCAGCCTTCTCCTCTGGAGTAAACGGCTTCTTCACCCAGAGCTTAAAAGAAAGAGTCTCTCCGTCCAGAGTTGCCTCCTCTATTGGAATTCGACTGGGATCAAGATACTCGCTGAAGCGGGGAATGCAGAGTATGGTATAGATGGTCCTGGGCAGGGTTCGGCCATCCTTTGTTGTGACGGGATCCAACTTGACATCTTCGCACCAAACATTGAGATTGATGCTGGTAGCCACTTTGCCTCCAGAGCCTTGTGTCAAAGCGATAGCGGCGAGATCAGCTTTCGGTTTTGCGTCTGCTTTTGCCTTGAGTTCTGCAAGCACCGAGATGAGAGACTTTGGTCTTCCGTCTGCATCCTTTTGAGCAAACGCTCTAAGCTGTTCGATGCTCATGAGGTGTGGCTCGGCTGGACTGTTTTTGAGACTGAAAACTGAGACAGCCTTTGAGAATTAATCATGATACCATGAGTAAGAAAATTTTCGATTTCTTGGAAAAGCTCTTGATATCATGTTTCTTGGTATGCATGATATCATGAATCGCTGTCAGCCACTCGAGTCAATTGCAACATGGCTCAACCTCTAGACAGAGAACAACTCAGAAGACGTTTCAAAGAGGAGTCGGCACGTTTGGAAAAGGAGAGAGACGAAGCACTTAGAGAAAAATTCACTGCATCCATCAAAGCCATCTTGTCCAGAGTCACAGATATATGCGAATCTCCTGAGAAACATGCGTTATCATTGTTCAAAGCTCCTTACCTCTCGTTCACTCTGGCCGAAGAGGAATTTGCAACTGAACTCTCTCGAAGACTGCTCGCATTCAATTGTGAGACAACAGTTGAGAAAAAACACAGCTACACGTGCGAGTGCGCGTCGGACAAAGATCCCTGTCTGATCTATCTTACAGTAGTAGACTTTTGGAACGATCCAAGTCCAGAGAGAAACGCGCAATAAAGCAAAGACGACCTTTGCGAGTTAATCATGATACCATGAGTAAGAAAAGTTTCGATTTCTTGGAAAGCACCTAATATCATGTTTCATATTGTGCATGATATCATGGACGTCTTTTCTTTCAGTCCAGACGCTTGGCATGTCAATGTCGCATTCACCCCTTGATAAAGAAAAACTCAGACTTCTCTACAAAGAAGAAAAGAGACGGTTAGAAGAAGAAAGAAAGAAATTCGAGGCTCGTCTTGATAGAGAGCGAGAGGAGACAGAGAAACTGGAGAGAGACAAATCCGAGAAGCGAATCGATGCACATGTTACAGAGTTCCTCGAGCAAGTCAGACAAGCGTGCATCGGAGCAAAAGAGGCCCCGAAACTTGAATTTTGGAGAGGGGATGAGAAAGAATGTCAAGAGGTGGGAAGGAGATTGAGATTGTTAAATTGTGAAACTTTGGAAACAAGAGATCATTTTGACGACGCTCGTTATTGTGAATGTCGTAGTGCCTATATCCACGCTATCCCAGATCCTCCTCCTTGTCGGATTGTTCTAACCGCAGTCGACTTTTGGAGTGATCCAAGTCCAGAGAGAAACGCTCAATAAAGTAAAGATATCGTTCTATTCAAAATCAATCTTGCGCTGTAATCCATAGACATCACACATGCTGAGTCTCTGTATCATCTCGTTGTGTTTTTTCAATTTTGTGCTGGGTTTACAATGCAGTTGGATGTGTAATGATCCTGTTTGGGAGCCTAGCTGTGTACCAGAGTGTACAGAGCCTGTTTGCATATTTCAGGTTCCTTGCGGATACGATGTCCCAGCTGAAGTGCGATGTCCAGAATTCGAGAGTGGGGACGTAGACATCATGTGTCCCGCTTGCGAAACAATCGTAGACGACAAAAACATTCCCTATGGATGCGATATTGACACTGTCCTATGCGAGGCGCTCCAATGCGGGTGGAAATGCGTGGACGATAAACCGCAAGAGTATCCAGACTGCGAAAGACAGTGCGAGAAATCTGTGTGCGAGCTGCCTCCATCTGACAGTCCAGCCACTCGTCACAGCTTATTCTAATAAACTCGAACCATCCATGGTATCATGGTTCACTGAGGGATGATATCATGATATTCGCCAATAGAGAGATTCCTTAATGAAAAAATGCCCCAGGTAAAAAAAGCTTTTAAGTGGGACATTTTACTGGTACTGCCCCACTCAAATGCACGTTTTTCGCGCACTGGTCCGAAAAATACCAGTTATATCGGTTTTTCTAATAAAAGTACCACCCCTCCCCTACCAAAAATCCATCCCTTGACCCACCCTCGACCCGATCATCCATGATATCATGAATTTCCTTGTCTATGATACTATGCACGTCCCCTTGAGTCGCATTCTTTAATTAGATGGCCCGTACGAAAAGAAGTGTTCAGCCTCTGAAGCTGTTCAAGGTGCGATGGCTTCAAGGCCGATCTGGTCAATATCGAGGATTTATCATACGCTGTGAAAACGAAGACAGTGCCAGACGTACCCATCCCATCGGTGTGCCAGAATTCGAGTGGAAAAATGCACGAGAAAACTCTAAAGAACTATTTTATCTTTGGATACCTTACGAAGATAGACACAAACTCAAAGTCGAGATGATTGGCACCTCGGAAAGACACGACCCCTGCGTTGAAATGACAGATTTTGATAACCGGAGACTGGCGAGAGATAGAAGTCCTTCGAGAGAACAAAAAGATTAAAGCCTTTGTCAAAACCAAAAAGCTCAAACATCAAAGCTTGAATCAAAATTTGTTTTACTTCTACCGTTTCATGTTGCCAACGTAGATTCCATACAAAAGCAGGGCCAACATAACGGCTCCGAGTACCGAGACCAACACCACAATGATGGTGATGGTCCGCTCTTCGGATTCATTGTCAGTATCTGTCGTGTTCGAATTTGTCTCTTGGATTGACAGGATGGCCTCATCCTCCCCTCCTCCTCCCATTGCGCTGTAGACTCGGTTCTGAATAAGCTCAGCATCTGTACAAGTGTGGAGACTCGAGTTTCCAGAGTTGAAATTCTCCAAAATAGTTTGACAAGCAAGCGCTCGAGTGACATTGGCTGTGGTGTTCAGTTTGGGTAGGATAGTGGTTGTACAGACTGGAATAGAGCCGCTTGGACAGCCACCGGGAGTAGCTGCTTCGGCAGAGGTGCTTCCAGTGCTAATGCAACCTCCGGGGAATACACCCTGCTGGGATAAGATGACTTGAGAGTCGATAATGCATTGTAGGACCTCAGGAGGGAAGTACTTTGAGCCCGGACAGCTAGTTGGATTGGTGAGATGACTGAAGAAGTCCGTCAATGCAGTAACATATTGGATGTAGAGCATGTGCCATCTGCTTGGTCCAGTTTTCGTGTTATCCACAGAGTTCACTTGAAGCAAGTCCCAAGGCTTCACATTGCCGCTTCCTGGATAGCAGATCCAGTTGGTCGGAGACTGAACAAGGGCAGCCTCGAAATCGGTTTTGTGATTTTTCCAATAACCCTTTGGTTCAACACAGCCTGGGCAGGTGACAATGACGTGTACACAGCTGTGAACGACGTAGTCCTCGCAAGTGCCTTGTCCAGAGAGACAGCCCATGCTTGCACCACAAGGAGTTCCAGTCACTGAGCAGCGACCAGTCAGACAGAAATCACTCGTAGCAGGGTTCTCATCGTTGCAGTCTGCATCAACGAGACACTCTTGACAAGGGACATAATCGTGTTGACAGGACTGGAGCTCAGAGTTACAGCTGTCGACAGAGCAGGAGAGACTGTCATCACAGTCAAGCGGATTGAGCTCTAGGCATCCAACTTCCTGATCACACGGTCCAGCTCCTGTACATAGATCAACAGGACAGCTCAGAGGAGTGCCAGCCACACAACCAGTCGAGTTGTCGCAAGTCTCCACTCCGTTGCAGAGATTTCCATCGCTGCAATCGATAAGAGTATGGGGAAGACATCTGAGAGCCTGAGTTGGCTGCGTCAAGTTACAGGGATCTAGAGTGCAGGCCTTTCCGTCGTCGCAAAGCTCTAGATGAGTCAATCCTCCGGATTCGGATGCCGAGGCAGTGCATGTTCCGCCTCCGTCTGTACACGAGGTTACCCACCAGAACTCTTCGAGGACTTGGCGTTTTCGGGATAGGGAGGGGAGACAGCCCGTACCGTCGTAGTTTCCCCCGTCGCATATTCCGGCTACGCAGAGACCGGACGGACAATCATCTGCACGAGAGCAGAATTCCCCGTCTCTTGTGCCTCCAGAACAAAACTTTGGTATACAGACAGTGGCTTCGCAACGATTAGCTACGCCGAGGGTCGTACCCGCGTCGACACAAAATCCGCTTGTGACATTGCATTCCATGAGTTGGCAATCATTTACAATGCAATCGGAATTGGTCTCACAGGCAATCGAAAGAACAGAACCGACCGCGACCGAACCAATGAGAACCAGCTTCCACATTGCTGGCTATCCAGAGAAAGGAGAGTTATTATACTAGAAGACCGGGCTCGAGGAATTAATCAATATTACCAACGTCCTGATAAAGGGGAATAGAAAGAGTCACAGAGGCATTTACATTCCGGATATGAGACTTACGGATCTTGAGATATTTCGTGAACAGATGACGGAGTTGTTCCCTCGTCGGTCAGGGAAATCAGTGGCGGCATACTACTGGATTCTTGCGATCGTTGAAGTACTTGGCCCAGGTGAATTTGAATGTGGATTCCCACAGGATGGAAGTCGGATAAGAATCCAAGTGGACCGGTGGGCAAAATCAAGGGACTGGGCCAAATGGTTTTTGAAGGAAGTGCAACAAATTCCACCACTGCTTACAGAAAGAGTCTATTCCTACGTGAGGTCATTTCCCTCTAGACCTCGAAGGATGGAAATCGACAAACCGCCCTCTCCGATAATCATTGACGAATTTCTCCCCGTCGACAAACCGCCCTCTCTGATAATCATTGATGAATTTCTCCCCTTTGCAGAAGGTGAATGGGAGAAGCATATTCTTCCTTTATAGGATCATGTGAAGTCAAATTTAATTCAACAAATGAAACAATGGAAAAGCGAATGCTACAAGAGTTTGTCGAGCAACACTTCCCAGAGGTGAATCCCGGAGTAAAAGCCCGATTGGCATGTTTCTACTCTCGGAATGAAATATTTTACGACAGTGCAACACAGTCTATGACTGTACTGTTACAAGCAACGATAAATCACCGCGGTCTAGACACGGGTCAAGTCATCGCAGCCATCGACACTGTTGACATCTTTATGAAACAGATCCAACGCGCAAGATTCCTAGGATCTCAAGAGCAAAATCCGTGGTACCAACCACCCAGACAATAGTCATAAAGATTGTGTCAAATTCGTCAGTTGGAACGGCTTCAAAATGGAGGAGAACAGTGCGCTGAACGATAGACTGCTTGATCTATGCAAAGAACAGGCTAGGAGCTTTCTCGACGTGATCGAGTACTACAATTACGGAATGCAACCTGAAACATCCTCTTTGCGAGTTTTCTTGGGCAGACTCAATGCATCAGGATTGCTGACAACAAGTTCCCAGCCGACGGTTTACAAGGGAGGCGGTAAGCACGCACCTGAAGAACCGCAAGAATACACGCATCGATTTCAGCGTGCCTATGTCGTAGGGCTGATGCGAGTATCTCACTACGAACTCGTCAACAAGGAGATCAACAATCGACCGACATCGTCGATTCATGTTGTCCAGAACAAGGGGACGGTGTGTCGGTCGATGTCCGCGGACACAGAAGACGAGAGTGATCTGGTTTGTGTCTTTATGGAAAAAAGGCCGATGGAGCAAGGTGACTGGACTGGTTGGCACTGGAAAGGATTCTATTCACAACATTACGACATTACCGAACAAGACCTTGAAAACCTCCAACTTGTGATGTTTGTCGACAAATCAGAGATCGGAGAATCTCACGACCCGGACAGATTTTGGAACGAGTTGAACTACATCTTGCAATAAATTTTACGAATGTATTGGGCAACGAAATTTCCTCATTTCTCAAATGACGCAAGAAGAGCAGAAGATGATCAAGACCGACTCGATGTTGCGTTACATCATTGCCTCCATTGATACAATGGATCTCTTTCTGAGACAAATACAACGTGCTAAATTCTTAGGTTTAGGATCCCAAGAGCGAAATCCTTGGTACCAGGCACCTAGACAATAAATTTCGCAAACTTGAACTTTTACTCCTGGCTCTTTGCTCGGTAGGGCGCCAGCGGTTGGTCCATGCGAAGTCTTTGTGCAATCTCCTCTTGCAGTTCAATGGCCCTACGTCGGCTGATGTCTGAATCGGCGATCTTTGCCCAGAGTTTCGCTTCAGGACAGTCGAAAGAAGGCACTCTGATGCAGTAGGCTGCGGAACGGTAGTGGAATGTCCCATCGACGAGCGAGCCTCCGCTAAACTTCCCAAGGGATGAATTGAGACTGGTGATGTAGAAAGGAGTAAGACGCTGGTAGCGTTTTTGGTACTCGTCCCAGTCGAGAGTTCCCCAGTAGCGAGGTTCGAATTGCAATAGCTCCGGAAGAACAAATTTTGCGAAGGCCTGTTCATTCACTCTGCGCACAATTTCAATAGTCGAACAATTCGAGCCTTCTTTGTTCCTCAGAAACTGGAGTCTACAAATGATTTCGCCCCATCTCTCGTCATTCTCAAACTCTGAGATTATTTCAGCACGCGATTTCCCGTTGTCCAGCTCATCGATCTCGTCAAGAGAAGGGAGATACTCAGGAAAGTACTGTTCGAACTCTGCTATCTCAAGAGAAGCGTAATCAGTGTCGGACTCGAATTTCAAGAACGCAACAGAACCGAAAATCGGTTTCTGACAAATGGCAGAAGCCACCGCATTGTTGTTTGTGAGTTTTTTCGATGTGCAATACAAGAGGACAACTTTCTTCTCTGGTATCGAATGGGCCTCCACTTCGCTTCCGTCCAGAGTATTCCACATTGCTCGATGTACGACTTCTTTCTTTGTCGGCAGGCGCATTGTCATAAGATAGGGTGCAGGAGAGCTGGCTCTGATCAAAATCAAGCTCTCGATCCACTTGATTGTCGGAGGATTTTCATTGCGAATATCCAGTATGCTCGTGTCCAGGTCTGTCATGTCTGAGTCTGTGTGTATATGTTTTTTGTCCAGGCCAATGCAATGTGAATTCCGAGATTTGTTTCAACCTTTTTCTAAATTAGAGCCTTATAGGAATAATCACGGTGACAGAACACTGTCGACCGAGGCATCGAAGATAGATTCCACAATTGCCACTGCGTTCAGATGACCAAGACCGACTCGCTATTGCATTATATTAATCTGGTTAGAAACGAGCTTCTCAAGCTCCAACCTTCAGCCGTCATAGCTTTCTCTGTGCTTTTGAAAGAGAGAAGGAATGGAAAATGCTCGACTGCGTACGCTTTTGAGCCAGCCCGCCTGGAGGAGCCTGGATTTCTTGAGTCTTATGCAAAGGAGACAGCCACTGGTCTCTCAGCGAGCATCGGAGGGCGCTGGGAAGAGTTTTCTGTTTCCGCTGTGCTCGAGAATTGGTCGGAAGGAGAAATCTGTCTGACCACTAAGCTTCAATGCAAGTGTTCAGTATAAAATTTTCCAACTACTTGTCCGTTAGGCTTGAGAAAGATACAAGCGAAAATCGACCACATCCTTGTTAGACGCACAGAACAATTTCTGCAAATTCAAATCATCCGAAACTCTGCAGTTCGATTCCTTTACTCGATTTCTATCATCGTTTCGACTCTGGCCTTGTGCCTAGATCATGTCAACTCGGAACTCGAGATGGACGTCCACGTTGCTTCCAGTGACAGTCCGAAGATGGGAATTTTTTGCAGAGTACATCCTGGTCGAAAAGAAGAATTTATTCTGGTCCCAGGTCATCGAAACTCCAGTCTGCTTTCGGATCCTCTTCAAGTCAAGCTTCGATGAGGAATTTTGGACTGTAAGAGTTTCCAACTGCTTTCGTGGACCTCAGAAAGTCAATGCTCGTGCAAAATTGATGGAGGTCTGTTGGAAGTGGTATCATGAGCTCGTTTGTGCCCCAGTCGAAGTTCAACTGTTTGCCCACTACGGTTTGGGACTTGTTGCTAAAGAGGACATCAAGCTTAAGCCTGATTCAACATTTCCAGGCTTGAAAGGACAATTGATTCGACTTTCTTCTTCTACGTTTCAGAAACTTCACAATCGGGGTTATCGTTCTCTTTACTCTGGAAGCAAAGGTCAAGGCGTTCTAATCGGCCCAATCTCACTGCTGAATCACTCCTGTGGGGAACGGCAGCTCTTTTTCAATCAAAGTTTAGCCGTGAAGCTGAAGTCTTCTGAGCCAAAACGGAGAACGCTAATCAAAGGGCATCAGATTTTTATCAACTATGGCTATTGCTTCGGAGATAAGTGTCTCAGGTGTCCAGGAAGTTGTTAAACATGCTATTTCAATTACGCCTGACGTTCGCGGGAGCCGGGCCCTCGATCAAGGGAGGCATGTCTGAGTAATCGCATGGCGGAGGTTGTAGATTCACCTGCATCCAGCCACCAGAGCGACCACAAACCA
>Ga0310812_10000020_pt1 | contig 90763 bp, 60 predicted proteins | sample NN3metagenome_FD_205747 | JGI IMG/M metagenome (GOLD analysis project Ga0310812, IMG submission 205747) | Soil microbial communities from experimental microcosm in Duke University, North Carolina, United States - NN3 | ecosystem: Engineered > Artificial ecosystem > Soil microcosm > Unclassified...
TCGCAGCTGAAGGGGCAGCCGCGGCACCACTGGATCCCGATGTGGTTGTAGCGCTCGAACTTGAGCAGCTCGAAGCGGGGCGTCGGGGACTTCTGGACGTCCGCCTTCCGGGCATCCTGGTAGATCTTCTTGGCGCTGCCGGCCGCGAAGTCCGCCAGGAAGAGCGGCATCGTCACCTCGCTCTCGCCGAGCACCAGGTGGCTGGCGTCCTCGTAGAGGTGGGGGCTCGAGGTGGCGTCGGGGCCGCCCACGATGACGGTCTTGCCCTTCGCGCGGGCCTTGCGGATCAGCTCGACGCAGTCGCGCTGCTGCGGCATCATCCCGCCGGTCAGGATGACGTCGGCGGCGTCGAGCATCGCGTCGTCCCAGGGCTCGACGTTCCGGTCGACCAGTTTGACGTCCCACTCCGGAGGCAGCATGGCCGCCACCGTGCAGAGCCCCAGCGGGGCCGCCGGATAGCGGGCGTCGACGAGCTCGCAGGTCTCCCGATAGTTCCAGAATGAGGCCGACCGGAACTCCGGATAGACCAAAAGCGCTTTGGTCATTTCACTCCGGGGGTAAGATACCCCACCCTATCCGACTACATCGGATAAGACCAGAGTTTTCTGAACAGATTCAGCTTTTTCCGGTCCACCGGAGCTCGGGAGACCTCGTTTTAGCGTAAAATGGGGTCACTTCCAGCGCGGAAGCGACACCTGGGCCCGGTAATTCGACTCGTTGTAGGTCGGGTTCCGCTGGGGGGCGTAGATCTTCTCCCCCGAGTAGGGTCGGTCCTGGGTGTAGATCCAGACCCGCTCCTTGTCCCAGAGGATGATCTCGTCCCGCGCGTCGCCGGTGAGGTCCATCACGGCCGCGGCCAGGTCGGGGTGGCCGTCGTCGGGGAACATCACCGCGCGGCGCAGCTTGCCGTCGAGCATGCCGCCCTGCTTCACATCGCCCGAGAGCAGGAGGAACTCCTGGCCGTCGCCGCGCCAGTTCACGGGCAGGATCAGGCTCCCCATGTGGTGCGGCTCGCCCTGGGTCAGGATGTTGCCGTCCGCGTCGAAAACCGTCAGGATGCCGGGGTTCTTCCAGAAGTTGATCGTTGCGATCTGCAGGCCGGGGAGGTCGGAGCGCAGCTTCGCCACCGTCATGTTCTGCGTGTGGCCCACCCGCTGATGCTTCAGCATCGTTCCCTTGAGGTCGAACATCACGAAGCCTTCGTCGCTGCCCACGGTGTAGACCCGCGTCTCGCCCTTGGGGTCGCCGCTGAAGTTGCCCACCGCCACGCCGTCCGCGTGGTCGTTCAGGATCTCGTCGTGGGTCCAGAGCTGCTTGCCGTCGGGCGTCCACCTCGCGTAGCCGATGAAGACCTCGTCCTTCCCGTCGCCGTCCGTGTCGCAGGGATAGGGGAAATGGCCCAGGCGCCCGTAGCCCTCCCACAGCGGCTTGAAGTTCTGGTCGTAGGTCCAGAAGAAGCGGTACCGATCCTTGAGCACCATGTCGGTCCGGCGCCCCTTCCCCGAAAGATCGAAGAACGCGATCGAGTCGCCGGCGTTCAGCTCGTGCGGCCGCTCCTTGAGCTCCAGCTTCGCCGTCTTCACCTTATCCTTGTAGAGCTCGGGCACCGGGGGCATCCACATCCACTGCTTCACCTTGCCGGTCATGCCGTCGAGAACCTGGAGCTTGAAGTCCTTCATCAGGAAGACCTCGCACTTGCCGTCGCCGTCGAGGTCGTGGACCTGGAAGGGCGTGTCGCTCGTGAGCAGTCCGTGCTTGTTGTCGGGCTTGCCGATCTGCCAAAGCACCTTGCCGTCCAGGGTCACCGCCGTCAGGCAGCTGCACTCCACGAAGTTGCCGCCGTCGACCTTGGAGACCACCTGGGCGAAGACCATCTCGGGGATGCCGTCGCCATCGAGGTCGCCGAAGCGCACGTTGCGGCCGGCGCCGTAGTTCGGGGTCTCGAACTTCTTCCAGAGCTTCGGCTTCGGGTTCTCGGCCTGGAGCGAGCGCTCCTCGTCCTGCCGCTTCTTGATGCGGGCGGCGATCTCTTCCTTGGCCGTGCTCGTGACCCGGAAGTCCGTGAAGCGCGCCGGGCACTGCGCGATGAGGCCGACCTTGCCCGAGAGGATCTCGTCGTCCTCCGCCGAGATCAGCAGCTTGCCGTCGACGTAGGCCCGAATCTTCGGGCCTTCGTTCTCTACGCGCAGCCGGTACCAGGTCCGGGTGTCATAGGCGAAGTCGGCGACCCCCAGGTCGCGGTAGGCGACGCGGCAGAAGGACTTCTCGATCATGCCGCGCACCGCGAGCTTGGCCTGTTTCCCCTTCTCGAGGACGAAGATGTACTGGTGCCGGTTGGTCTTGTAGCGGAAGACCAGGCCGGCCGTCTCGTCGAACGACAGAGGCCGGACGAGCGCCTCGACCGTGCAGTCGCGCCATTCCGGATCGCCGGTGACGAACGTCGGGGCGAGGAGCGAGGTCTCCATGTAGCGGTTGGCCGCGCTCAGGTGCATCTCGACGTAGGACTTGCCGTCCTCTTCGCCGGCGGACCAGGCGTCGAGGTAGCAGATCGAATTCTCCCATGGGTCGAGAGGGATGCCCCGGCGCTCGATCCAGTGGTACTCCTGCACCGCGCCGCCGAGCTGGCCCAGCGGCGCCGAGAGCATGCCGATCGGAAACTTGGAGAAGTCGTCCCGGAAGAGCTCGTCGCCCGCCGGGGCCATGGCGGCCCCGCCCTGAGCGGGACCGAAGGGCTGCGGTGGATTCGCGCAGGCGGCCGTCAGAACCAGGACCAGTCCGAGCATCCTCATCGGAATTCCTCCATCAGCGCTGTAGTTCCAGCGTAAGCCGATTCCCGCCCCTCGTGACCTGCACCGCGGGCGCCGTCACGAGTCCCCATTGGTCCGCCTGGACCTCCCCCGACTGCAGCTCCGCGCCGTCCGCGGCCACGTTGCGCCACTTGACCTTCGTGCCCTCGCGGGCGCGGAACTGGAAGCAGCGGCGCGGCGTCACGTCGACCGTGCACGCCTCCTTCGGGGCCTGCTTGTTGAGCTTGAGCAGCAGCGACCAGCGTCCGACCTCGTCGACGACGTTCTCCGCCGCCGTGTCCCAGGTCAGGTAGAGATTGCTTTGCCCGGTGCGGGCCCCGATCTCCGGGTCGCCGTCGCCCGGATTGTCGTCAAGGCTGCAGCGGGTGAAGGCCGGCAGCGTGCGGTCGAGGCGGACGTCCACCCCCAGCTCGCGCTCCCCGGGATCCTCGCCGGGCAGCAGCGCGCGCTGGCCATGGCCGCCCTGGCCCCAGCGGAACACGTGGGGGCGCCGCGTCTCCTGGAGGGCCTTCCAGAACTCGTGCGCCTGCGGCCATCCGATGCCCGCGTCGTTCTTGCCGTTGGCGAAGACGATCAGCGGCGTCTCCCGGCCGGGGTCGGCCCGCACGAAGGCCGCGTCGTCAAAATACTCGAAGGCCCGCGTCTTGCGGTCCTGGTAGAGGAGCCGCCACTCGGTCATCCCGTAGACGCGCTCGTAGCTGGACGCGAACTGCGGGGACTCGGCGGGACGGTGCACGCCCACCCAGGAGACGCACCAGGCCACGCGGTCGGCGCGGCGCAGCGCCACGTTGGGCGAGCCCGAGCCGCCCATCGAGCTCCCGGCGCTGAAGACGCGCGTGGAGTCGATCTTCCACTGCGTGGACGCCCAGTCGAGGAAGGACATCAGGCGCGCCTGCGTATAGTCGCGCACCACACCCTCGCGCCACGACTTCCAGGTGCCCCAGTTCTCGTGGTAGCCGGTCCACCAGTCGTAGGGAACCTGGTTGGTCGAGATCAGGATGGCGCCCTGCTGGGCGTCGTACCACCAGCCGTAGCCGCCCTCCAGGCTGCCGCCCCAGCAGTGCAGGTGTAGCCCCACGGGGGCCGGGTCGCGCCGCGTCGGCGGGAACGCCACCAGATAGTCGATCGGGCGCGACGGCAGGTTCGCGTTCGGCGGCGACTCCCAGCGCACGTAGTAGTGCAGCGTCGGCTTCTTCACGTACGTGAACTCGTCCGGCTTCTCCACGCGCTGCAGCACCGGCACGCCGGGGCCGACGCTCTCGTCCACCGCCTCCTTGAGCGCGTGCTCGAAGCTCGAAAGGTCTTCTTCGCCGTCGACCGCGAGCGTGACCGCGTAGAAGGCCTTGCCGGCGCTCTTCGGGTTGTGGGCGTAGACGGCGAAGCCGGGCGGGACGGGCGGATGGCCGTCGATGACGGCGTAGCGCGGGATGACCGCCTCGGGCCGCGGCGAGATGCCGTAGAAGTCGCCGTCCCAGCCCGTCAGCGGCTCGACCTCGTCGACCAGCTCCGCCCGGCCGATCGTGGCCGGCGTGACGGGCTCGTTGCAGCGGTAGATGCGGTAGCGATGGCGGCGGGAGTTGACCACGTGGCTCTCCCGGAGCGCGACCCACTGGCGGAGCGTCAGCTTCTCGGGGACGTCCTTCAGGATGGGTTCGCGCCAGGTCAGGATCGTCTGGCCCCCGCGGTGGATGGCCGTCAGGTTCGTGACGACGGGGATCTCGCGCTTGAGGCGTCCGCTGCAGGTGACGTCCAGACGGTTCTCGGGCGACTGGTAGCCCGGGAAGAGGGCGAAGCGGAACGAGACGGAGCGCTGGCCGGCCGCGAGCGCCGCGCGGACCTCGGCGGTGACGTCGAAGGCGTTGAAGCGCGGCGGGAGCAGCTTCAGGGGCTGCTCCTGGCCTTCCGCCAGGACCTTGGGGGCGACGTCGCGGTGGGTCACGGCCTCGCCTTCCACCCGGCCCGGCCGCAGCATGGCGCGATGGATCACGGCGCGCTCCGGCAGCCCCGACAGGTCGACCCGGATGGTCTCCTCGCCGCTGATGGACCGCGGGTAGGTCCCCGCATGGTTCTGCGAGAAGCTGAACGTGGCGGTGTCCTGGGCGGCGGCTTCCGCCGCCAGGACGAGCAGCGCCCCGACGATCCAGGAGTGTCTCATGGGCGGTCCTCCCTGAGACATCATGCGGCCTGAATCGCTTAGAAACCAGTCTTTCGAGCCGTCCCGAGCAGGGCGAGCGTCACGAGCGCCGCGCCCAGCAGGCTCCAGGGCGAGAGCGGCCCGGCGATCGAGCCGCCGCACTTGTGGCCGCCGCCACCGCCGCCGCCGGTGCTCGCCGTCGGGGTGGGCGTGGGCGTCGGGGTGGGCGTCGGAGTCGGAGTCGGCGTCGGGGTCGGAGTGGGCGTGGGCGTCGGGCTGGCGTTGTCGATGACGTACGACTTCACTTCCTTCAACTTCTGGACGGTCAGCCACGCGCGGAGGAGATAGCCCACGTTGTCGCAGGCCGCGCCGGTCGTGTGAGTCGCGGTGCTGCCGCCGTTCGAGTACGGGCTGCTGGAGGTGTCATAGTTGTTGATGCCGTCGCTGCCGCTGGCGGTGGGGTGGACATTGTTCAGACCCAGGAGTGTGCCGTTCCAGGTGGTTCCGGGCCGCCGCGCGAGGATTTCCGCGTAGAAGTCGATCAGGGGCAGGCCGTGCGACTGGGCGAAGTTCCTGATCTCGGTGTTGTACTGCTGCGCGAGTGCGTCGTTGGAATAATGCGGAGGAATCGTGCTCAGGACCGGAGCGATGTGCTGGCCCTCGAGGGTGGCAACGATGGTCTGAAGGTTGGAGATGAAGGTGGCCGCCGAGCGGCCCTGACCGATGTCGTTCGTTCCCAGCATCACCACCGCGAACTGGGCGCTCGCGAAGGCGGCCGCAACCGTCGTGATGTGGAGATCGCCGTCATACGTCGTGCTCGAGACGTATCCCTGGGCGGTCGCCGTGTTGGTCGTTGAGGGCATGGCCGTGGTGCCGTTGCCCGTGCCCGTCAGGTATTCCTGGGTGTCGATGCCGCCCGATGCCGTCATGCTCCGGTTCGCGATGTCGACCATCGCCAGGTACAGACCGTTCGTGCTGGTCGGCACGACGCCGCTGGGACGGTGCGCCTGGTCCTGCTGCAGCCAGCTGGAGATGAGGGTCGTGTCTTCCGTCGTGTGGGTGCCGCTGTTGGCGGCGTCGTTGATCCAGCCGCCGTAAGCCCAGGTGTGGGTGATCGAGTCGCCGATGTGGATGACGAAACCCGGGGTCTTCCCGGCTACGTTGATGACCGATTGGCAGTGGGCCTTCCATCCCGCCTCCCACGCGTCGTCGTAGGAGTTTGCCCGCGTCTTGTCGTTCTGCGCCAGCGCGAGGAGGGCCGCCACCACCAGGTGCATCATCGGTCGATCTCCTGAATTTTCCGGACCAGAAGAAACCCGAATCGCGGGCAGAGTATCTCTGCCCTCTAGAAACCGTTTTTCCGCTCGCCCGAAAGGATCAGTGCCCGGTTCGCGCTCTCCTGGGGATCACCGGTCGATCTCCAGGACCTCGAACCGATCGATGTATACCACCGTCGGAGCCCCAGGCTTGCCGACGAACCAGGTCACGCCGAGATACTTGTCCCCGAGATCGCAGGTCACCTTCTTGCCGCCCTGGTTGACGGGGACGTCCGTCGCATAGACGGTCACGGTGGTCCACTGCTTCACTACCGGATCGAGCGGCAGGTTGAAGTTCTCGTCCTTCGTGATGTTCTTCATCACGAACTCGAGGGGGCCGGGTTGGGTGAGGTAGTAGCGGAAGCGGATCGCGGTGCCCGGCTTGACGACGAAGAGGGGCGGCTCGTCGCCCGTGCTGAAATAGGAGGCCTGCCCGGAGAAGATCGCCGGGTTCTTGGCCGTATCGGAGACCAGGTACTTCGCGCCCTGGGTGTCGCGCTCGATGTGACCCGCGATGTTCGTCCGGATCAGGTTCTCGTTCCCGAGCTTCATCTCCCAGAGCTTCTTCTCGGTGGAACGCGCCGCGGTGGCCAGCGTGCGGCGTTTCTGAGCCTCGACGCGGTCCTTCCGGACGATGTGCTCGACGCCCTCGTTCAGGATCGTGTCCTTGATGCGCGCGCTCCCCTCCTCGACCACGATGCGGTCGAAGCGGGCGCAGAACATCACGCGGCCGTTGAGGGTCTGGGGGACGATGCGCTGCTCGTCCAGGACGAGGTTGAACTTGGAGTTCGTGGCGACTTCGGCCGACATCCCGCCGTCCGCCAGGGTGAACTCGTTCTTCGCGACGCTGAAGCGGCTCGCCCCGTCGAGCGTGATGCGCGCCTGCGCGAACTCGACCTGCGTGCGGCCTTCGGCCCGGAGGGCCATGCCTTCCTCGAGCCGGGACGCCTTGACCCACTTGCCGTCCGCCAGGGCCGAGAGGGATCCGGAGCGCACGTTCAGGGCCGCGAGGGGGCGTGGCGCGTCGACGGCGGGCTTCACGGGCGTCGAGGGCGTCACCGGGGGAGGCGCCACGACCGTGGGGTTCTGCTTCGCCGGCTCCGGCTGCTGGACGACCGGGTTCTCCACGGGCGCCTCGGAGGTCCTCGGGTTGAGCGGGTTCGCCTTCAGGGGCTCGGTCTTGGCGGTGTCGGTCTTCTGAGGGGCCTTCGACGGCTGCGGGGCGGGGACCTGCGGGGGACGGGGCGTCTGGGGCTGCGGCGGCGGGGTCGGGATCTGGGCCACGGGCGCGGGCTGGGGGGTCGTCTGCTGGCTCGCGACCGCGATCAGGATCCCGATGCCGATGAAGATGGCGGCCGCGGAGGCCCAGGCCATCAACGGCGACTGTTCCGGCCGCTGCCGCCGGCGCGTCGCCTTCCGCTCGGAGCCCCGGAGCGCCCGAAATTCCGAGGCGCACCTCGGGCACGTGCGGACGTGCGCGGGGACGCGGCCGCCCTCCAGAACGGCGGCCATGTCGTCGGCGGAAAGGCAGGAACGGCCCGGCTGGCCGGCCGAGGCGATCCAGGACCCGACGGCCCGCAGTTCCTCCGCCTTGCGGCGGCAGGCGCCGCAGGTTTCGGCGTGCCGGCTCACGGCGAGCGACTGCTGCCGGTCGAGCGACCCGTCGGCCCACTGGCTCAGCACTTCAGGTTTCGGACACGTCATGGCGTTCCCTTTCCGTATCGTTCGTGCGGGGTGGAGTGAGAAATCTAACCAAAATGCGAAATTTACTTTTCGGGGTCCGGCTTGATGACCCGGGCCAGCTTTTCCCGGGCCCGCAGCAGGACCATGCCCACCTGGTTCTGGGGGATGCCCAGCTGCTCGGCGATTTCCCGGTAACTGCGGTCGTCGACGTGGAACATCACGAGCGCGCGCCGGTCCAGCTCGGGCAGCCGCTCGAGGAATTCGAGGACCTCGGCGTCGCGCTCGCCCGGGAGGGCGCTGGGCTTGGACGCCTCCACCTCGCGGGTCCGGACCATGCGGACGAACTCGCGGGTGGCGATGCGGTAAGCCACGACGGTCAGCCAGGTCGTGAGGGCGCTTTCTCCCCGGTAGGCCCGGAGGGCGCGGCCGTCGTTCTGGAAGAGCTCGATGAACACCTGGCTGGCGGCGTCCTCGACGTCGGCCTCGCTGGCGCGGAAGCGGCGGGCCGCGGTGTGGACGGCCTTGAGGACGACCAGGCGGTAATCGCGGGCGAAGCGGTCCCAGGCCTGCCGGCCGCCGGCCAGCAGTTCCCGCACCGCCTCCCGTCCATCGACCAATCGCCACCCCCAGCCCGTGGAGCCCCGAAAACGCCGTGGAATTCTACCGCCTGCCGCCCCGCCGCCGTCAACTTATGATCGGCCCCGGAGCGGCCCCAGCTGCACCCCCCGGTCCCCCTCTACACCGTCCCGCGCCCCGAGACCCGGGGAAGAAACGTAGATTAGGGAGATAAAAGGAGATTTCGATGCGCGTGCTGGCCTTCGTCGCCGTGCTCGCTCTGGTGCAGGAGAGCGACCTTCAGCCCCTCTTCAACGGCAAGGACCTGACGGGTTGGGAAGCCGTCTCGGGCAGCGGCGACTGCTGGGAGGTGCGCGACGGCAAGATCGTCTGCAAAGGGGGCAAGGGGGGCTGGCTCTGCACCAAGGAGCAGTACGGCGACTTCGAGATCGAGGTCGAGTACAACTGCCCCAAGGACGGGAACAGCGGCGTCTTCATCCGCGCGCCCCGCGAGGGTCACACGTCGAAGCTCGGCATGGAGATCCAGCTGCTCGACGACGACGCCAAGATCCACGAGAAGATCAAGCCGTTCCAGCACACCGCGTCCATCTACGGCGTGGTCGCCCCCTCCAAGGCCGCCCAGAAGCCCGCGGGCGAGTGGAACACGATCCGCATCCGCTGCAAAGGCGACCAGGTGACGATCACGCTCAACGGCGAAAAGGTGGTCGACGCGAACATGAACGATCACGAAGAGCTGAAGAACCGCCCGCGGAAGGGCTACATCGGCCTCCAGAACCACGGCTCCGGCCTGGAGTTCCGCAGCGTCAAGCTGAAGAAGCTCGACTAAGGGTTCACCCAGCGCGCCTTGTAGAGCCTCGCGCTCGGGAACTCGACCTTTCGATCGAGGCCCAGGAACTTCACCCGTTGGGCCCACCAGCTTTCCTCGCCCTGCACGTACGCCAGGGCACCGCTGGCCAGATCCAGGTCGACGCTCTTCACCTTGGGCAGATCCCCGATCCGCGGATGCGTCCGGAACGTCAGGCGATCGCGATCGAACAGCCACACGTGCTGGCCGGTGGTCACGAGCAGCGCCGAGGTCCCGGGCACGGGGCGCAGGTCGTGGCCGTCCTCGTTGGGCAGCGCCCGGTTCATCGTCATCACGAGGCGGTCCTGCAGGACGCGGTAGGATCGAAGCTCGTTGCCCCCCAGCGCCCAGAGGAGCTGCCGCTCCTCGTCCCAGACCGCGCCGTGGGCGCCATAGAACTCGTCGAAGGCCAGCGGCTTGTCCGAAACGCCCAGATCGTAGAGTAGGAGGCGATTGCCTCCTTCCTTATAGGAGCTCGCCGCGACGACGCGGTTCCCCGGGACGAGTTCGGCGGAGTGGGCGTTCAGCACCGCGGCGTAAAACAGGACTTTTCCCGAGGCGTGCTCGACCAGCGCGATCGCTCCGCCCGAGGAACTGATCAGGATCTTCCGCCCGCCGTCCACGGGCTTGCACTCGTCGATCGAGCCGAACTTTTTCCGGAACTCCTCCGGAAGCTCGGGACGCTCCGCCGCGCGCCAGCTCCAGACCTTCCGCGGCGCCTCACCCCGCAGGTCCAGGATGAAAACTTCGTCCTCGCCGCACACGGCGAGCTCGGACGGCGGCGCGGACGTCGGAGCGGTCGCGCAAGCGGCCAGGAAAAGCAGAACCAGGGGGCTCTTTTGCATTCCTCAGGAGCATTATGTCTGGAAAGTCCCGAGAGTTTGCCGTAATGATGACAGCCATGCCAAACACCCCCTCCATCCTGACCACCGTCGTCGGCAGCTATCCGATCCCCGCGTGGCTGGCCGCCATGCCCTCGACTCCCGCGCTTCACGACGCCATCCTCGTGGCCGTGCGGCTGCAGGAGCTGGCCGGGATCGACGTCATCTCGGACGGCGAGCTGTCCCGCTTCAACGTCAACCACCCCGAAACGAACGGCATGATCGAGTACTTCGTCACCCCGCTCGGCGGCGTGACGACCACCTTCAGCCGCGCGGACATCGAGACCTTCCGCTCGATGCCGGGCATGAAGTTCCGCACCCAGCCCGCCGCGGTCGTCCGGGCCCCGATCGACCAGGGGACCCTCAACCTCCCCGCGGCGTGGCAGACCCTCAAGCAGTTCGCGTCGCGCCCCGCCAAGTTCACCCTGACCAGCCCCTACATGCTCGGGAAGACCCTGCTCGACCGCCAGTACCACGACCGCAAGGCGCTCACGATGGCGATCGCCGACGTGCTGCGCAAGCAGCTCGAGGGGATCGACGCCGCCGTGACCCAAGTGGACGAGGCGAACCTGCCCGGCTCGCCCGAGGACGGCCCCTGGGCCGCGGAGGCGATCAACCACGTCCTCAAGGGCGCCCGCGGCCAGAAGGCCGTCCACCTCTGCTTCGGCAACTACGGCGGCCAGACGATCCAGAAGGGCTTTTACAAGTCGCTGCTGCCCTTCTTCAACGCCCTCGAGTGCGACCACCTCGTCCTCGAGTTCGCGCGCCGCGGCTACGACGAGCTCGAGGCCTTCAAGGACCTCAAGCCGTCCATCGCGCTCGGCGTCGGCGTCATCGACATCAAGGACAACGAAGTCGAGGCCCCCTCGGCGGTGGCGGCGGCGATCGAGCGCTCCGTCAAGACGCTCGGGGCCGCGCGGATCCGCTGGGTGCACCCCGACTGCGGCTTCTGGATGCTCCACCGCTCCGTCGCGGACCGCAAGATGCGAGCGCTGGTCGAGGGACGGGATCTTTTTCTGGGCCAATCCCGCTAGTTAGGCGGAATACCCTCATGATGCATCGCCGGGAGTTCCTCCAGGCTTCTACTATCGCTGCTCTGGGATCCCGGATCCCGTGGCCGGCCACCCAGAATGCCCCAACGGGCGATCGGCCGAAGCCGGCGGAGGGCGCGAAGGTCCTCAATCCAAGGATGCGCGTCCCCGTCAGCCTGCTGATCGACGACTCGACCTGCCTCGTCAACCTCGCGCACTTCTGCATCCCGCAGTTCGAGAACGTCCTGAAGGAGCGGGAGAAGAAGGACTGGCGCAAGCTGCCGGTGGAGATTCCCGACGCGTTCGTCCGCAAGTTCCACGGATGGTGCCGCGATCACGGCGTGAAGGGCAAGTACAGCGTCATCCCCTTCCCCGCGATGGTCGGCTGGGTGGACCGGGAGATCCCGGGCTGGACGAAAAAGGAGCTCGAGGCGAGCCTCGCGCTGCTGCGGGACTTCGTCTCGCAGGACTGGGACCTGACCCCCGAGATGGTCACCCACACGCATGTCATCGATCCGAAAACCGGGCGCGCCCTCGAGCCGTTCGACGAGAGCACGATGGAGAACTGGGGCTGGAGTCAGAAGCGCTCCGCCGACGAGCTCGCCGAGTACATCGCCTACGCGCTGCGCCCGCTGAAGAACGCCGGCCTCGACATCACGGGCGTGACGAGCCCGGGCGGCTTCGGCGGCAAGAACCTGACCAACTATTCCAGGGCCGTGTTCGAAGCCTGCCGCGACGTCAACAAGACCGAGCTCCCCTTCTACCTGAAGAAGATCGTCCACGACGACAAGAGCCCCGCGCCGGAAGTGCTGCTCGCGTCGGGACTCGACACCGACGACCCGCGCTGCGTGGTGTCGATCGTCGGCTGCACCGGCGACTGGTTCGGCGGCTGGGACGGCCTCGAGGCCGGATCGGTCGACAAGTTCATCACCGAGGACCTGAAGGGCGGCCGCCTGCCGCAGGTCATCAACAAGGGCGAGCCCGCCGTGATGGTCTCGCACTGGCCGGGGATGTACTTCAACGGCGATGAGGTCGGCTTCATGATCTTCAAGGAGGTCGTCAAGCGCCTCCAGTCCGCCTACGACAACCTGATCTGGATGAAGTTCAGCGAGCTCGGCCGCTACTGGGCCGCGAAGGAGCTCACGAAGATCGAGAAGACGGCCGGCCGCGTCGAGCTCCACGCGCCCTACGCCTGTCCGCAGTTCACGGTCGGGGTCACGGCCCCGGGCAATGCCGTGCCGAAGCTGACCGTGAAGGAGCAGCCCGTCGCGCTCAAGGAAGTCGCGAAGCCGCTGGCCCTGGAGAGCGGCACCTGGACCCGGACCCCCGATGGAGTCGCGGTCTGCTTCGATCTGCCCAAGGGCGCGTCGCGGCTGGAGGTCCTCTAGGGTGACAAAACAAACCGTTTTCTTTGTCACCCTTGCCCTGCTGAGCGGTTGTGCGGTGCTGCAGCCGACCGCCAAGACCTATAAGGACCTCGACTTCAAGGTCTACCACCTGGGGGTCAAGGGACAGCCGGAGTGGCTGGAGTTCGCGAACGACCCGCCGCACGGCCGCGAGCTGGCCATGCCCTTCCCCGCCGAGTTCAACGCCGCCGAGTACACGCTCCTCCTCTGGCAGAGCGACGTCAAGCAGGCCTGGCCCGTGTCGGTGAACGGCCGCAAGCTCGGACAGCTGGACCTCAACGAGGTCAACGTCATCAGCGCCTACGCGCTCCCCGCGGGCAGCCTCAAGAAGGACAACGTCCTTACGGTCAGCAGCCCCAAGAAGAACGACGACATCCTGGTCGGCATGGCCCGCATCGTACCCCGCCCGCTCGCGGAAGTCCTGAACGAGGCGACGATGGAGGTCGAGGTCGTCGAGCCCATCGCGGGCGGAGGCGTCCCCTGCCGCATCACGATCGTCGACGAGGCGCTCAACGCGCTCCCCCCGCTCACGGCGGCGCCCGGGCAGCGCCTCGCGGTCCGCCACGGCGTCGCCTACAGCGGCGACGGCCGCGCGCGCCTGACGCTCCCCGCCGGCCGCTACCGCGTCTATGCCGGCCGCGGCTTCGAGTACTCCGTCGCGACGCAGCGCGTCTCGCTCTCGGCCGGCGACACCCGCAAGGTCTCGCTCAAGATCCACCGCGAGGTGCCCACGGGCAACCTCGTCGCCTGCGACACCCACGTCCACACGTTCACGTTCAGCGGCCACGGCGACTCGACCGACGACGAGCGCGCGCTCACGCTGGCCGGCGAGGGGATCGAGCTCCCGATCGCGACCGAGCACAACCAGGTCAACGGCTACGCCGCCGCGGCAACGCGCATGGGCGTCCGCGACCGCTTCACGCCGGTCCTCGGCAGCGAGATCACCACCACGAAGGGCCACTTCAACATCTTCCCCGTCGACCCCGCCGGTCCGCTCGGCGACTGGAAGCTGACCGACTGGCCGAAGCTCATGGAGTCGATCCACGCCAACCCGGCCGTCAAGGTCGTCATCCTGAACCACGCGCGCGACACGCACAACGACTTCATCCCCTTCGACAATGCCAACTTCAACGCCGCGACCGGCGAAAACCGCCGCGGCTTCGAGTTCAGCTTCAACGGCATGGAGATCTTCAACTCCGGCGCGCTCCGCAGCGACAACGGGGAGCTCTTCCGCGACTGGATGGCGCTCCTGAACTACGGATACCGGGTCACCGCCGTCGGCGGCAGCGACTGCCACGACGTGAACCGCTACATCGTCGGGCAGGGCCGGACCTACATCTCCTGCAAGGACGCCGACCCGGGCAAGATCGACGTCGCCGAGGCCTGCGACAACTTCCTCAAGGGCCGTGCGGTCGTCAGCCTGGGCCTGCTGGCCCAGATCAAGGTGAACGGACGCTACGGCCCCGGCGACCTGGTGAGCGGGGACGGCGACCTCGACGTCGAGGTCCGGGTCCTGGGCCCTTCCTGGACGAAGGTCGAGCGCGTCGAGCTCTACGCCAACGGCACGCGGATCCGCGACGAATGGATCGACGGCGGCGCGCAGGGCGGGGAGAAGGCCCGGCTCCGCTGGAAGATCGGCCGGCCGAAGAACGACGTCCACCTGGTGGCGGTGGCGAGCGGGCCGGGCGTGCGCGAGCTGTACTGGCCCCTGGCCCACCCCTACCAGCCGAACACGCCGGCCTGGAACCCGCAGGTCTTCGGAGTGACGAACCCCGTATGGGTCGACGCCGACGGGGACGGCGCCTTCACGGCGCCGCGCGGCCTGGCCGCGAAGGTGCTGGCGCTGCACGACAAGGACGACGCGGCCCTCGTGGCGGAACTGGGCCACTATGACGAGGCGGTGGCGACGCAGGCGGCGAGCCTGCTGCAAGCGGCGGGCCGGGACCCGCGCTCCCCGACGCTGGCGCGGCTCCTGCAGGGCTCGACCGAGCCCGTGCGGCGCGGCTTCGCCGCCTACGCGGCCACGCTCCCGGGGAAATAAAAAAGCCGGGCCCCGCCTCCTCGGCGGAGCCCGGCTCCTGGTCAATCCCAGTTACTTGTAGTGAGCGAGCACTGCGGCTTGCCGCAGGCGAGTCGAACTACTTGTCCTTTTTGTCCTTATCCTTGTCCTTGTCCTTGTCGCTCTTCGGATCCTTCTTGTCCGGGCCCTTCTTCTCGGGCGGCGGAGGAGGAGGCGGCGGCGACTTCTTCTCCGGCTCCTTGGGAGGAGGCGGAGGCGGATCCTTCTTCTCCGGCGCCTTCTTCTCGGGCTCCTTCGCGGGAGGAGGAGGCGGCTCGGGCTTCTTCTCGACCGGCTTCCGCTCGGGCTCCTTGGCCGGGGGCGGAGGAGGCGGATCCGGCTTGCGCTCCACGGGCTTCCGCTCGGGTTCCTTCACCTCGGGCTTCTTTTCGGGCTCCCGGGGTTCGGGCTTCTTCTCCGGCTCCGGCTTCCGCTCGACGGGCTTGCGCTCGGGCTCCCGCTCCACGGGCTTCCGCTCCGGCTCGGGCTTCTTCTCGGGCTCGGGCTTCCTCTCGGGTTCCGGCTTGCGCTCGACCGGCTTGCGCTCCGGCTCGGGCTCGGGCTTCCGCTCCACGGGCTTGCGCTCGATCGGCTTCCGCTCCGCTTCCTTGCGGCGGTCGTCCTCGACCTTGCGCTTCTGCTCGGCCTCGATCTGCGCCTTGCGGGCCTCGTCCGCCTTCTTGCGGTCGTCGTCGGCCTTCTTCCGTTCCTCGTCGGCCTTCGCGCGGGCCGCGTCCGCCTTCTTCTGATCGTCCTCGCGCTTGCGGCGATCCTCGTCGGCCTTGGCGCGGGCGGCGGCGTCGGCCTTGCGACGCTCGTCGTCCTGCTTGCGGCGCTCGGCCTCGGCGGCCACCTGCTTCTCGTGCTCGACCTTCTGCTTCTGGTAGGCCGCCTGCTGCTCCTCGTAGCGCTTCCGCTGGGCCTCCGCGGCCGCCTTGTCGTTCGCGGACTTGCGGCGGTTCTCCTCTTCTTCCTTCTCGCGCTGCTGTTCCTCGGCGCGGGCCTTCTGGAGGGAGATCTCCTTGGCCTTGCAGCGCTCTTCTTCCTCGTGCTGCTTCTTCTCTTCTTCCTGGCGCTTGGCCATCGCCGCGCGGCGATCGGCCTCGTTCATCTTCTTCTCGTTCTCTTCGTTCTTGCGCCGGTTGTCTTCCTTCTCCTTGGCGTACTGCTCCTTCTTGCGGTCGTACTCGGCCATCTGGCGCTCGTGCTCAAGGCGCTTGCGCTCGGCCATCTCGCGCTCGCGGGCCGCGTCGGCGCGGCGCTTCTCGTACTCGGCCACCTGGCGCTCGTGCTCGGCGCGGCGCTGCGCGGCGTTGGCCTCGGCTTCCTTGCGGCGGGCCTCGTCCTCGCGCATCTTGGCCTCGCGCTCGCGGATCTCGACGTCGCGCTCGCGCATCGCCACTTCCCGCTCGCGCTGGCTGACCTCGCGCTCGCGGGCGTTCAGTTCCTGGTTGCGGACCCAGGTGTTCTGGCTGGCCACCCACTCGTCGTGGCTCCGGTACGACCAGGGGCGCTGCACGACGACGATGGTCTCGCCGCGGCAGTCGCGCTTGGTATAGCCGGCGCGGTGGCAGTTGGCCATGATGACCCAGCGGAATCCTTCGCCGCGGCAATCGTGGCGCATGTACTCCTGGGCCGTGATGCCGTAGTACTCGACCGCGATCCGCAGGCCCAGCAGCGACAGCACTTCCTCATTCGTGTACTGGACCGAGTGGTAGCGCCTGGACCAGTGCGAGATGTAGAGATTCCGGTAGCGGATGGACATGTCGCAGCGCTCGTCGACCTCGACGTAATAGGCCGAGGGCATGATCTGGTAGGTCGCGCAGACCTGCGCCAGGCTGCGATTGTTCGTGCGATAGACCTCGACGACGTCGCCGACCGGCACCCGCTTCGTGCGGGCGATCCAGCAGAGGGCGAACATCTCCTCGTCCGTGTAGCTGTACTGCGCCTGGACGCGCCCGATATAGATGTAGGTCGTCGGCGCGCAGCCGAAGTACTCGCGGTAGACGACGACCCGGCTGTCCTCCCAGCAGGGCTGGTAGCCCCACGTGACCGTGATTTCCACGGGCGCCGGAGGCGGCGGCGGAGGCGGCGGGGGCGGCGGCTCGGGCGGCAGCGGGGGAGGAGGCGGAGGCGGTTCCGGGGGAGGAGGCGGAGGTACGTAGACCACCTCGGTGTGCACGGTCCGCGGCGGGGGGTCGTTGTGGACGTGCACCACGCAGCCCGCCAGCATCGCGATCGCGCAGGTCGCCAGGATCCGCTTCATGGCTTTCCCCTTCCTAAGGCTTTCCAATTGTGCCCCATAGGGGCGGAAAGTCTATAGCGATTCCACGACAAATTTGACCGATGGTTCCCCGACGCCGCCTCAGGTTCTTCCCGAGGGGGCGGAACTTCGGCCCTTCTCCTCCGTCCAATGGAGAAGCCCATTGGAGAGACGGCCATGCGCGTCGCCCTACTCGCCTGCGTCCTCGCCGGGGTGCTCCCCGACGACGCCGCCCACTTCCCCCTCGTCCCGGGCTCCCGCTGGATCTACAAGACCCAGGAGCAGCGCTGGAGCAGCAAGGTCGGCGAGCCCGGCCCTCCGAGGGAAGGCCCCCTCCGGACCGTCCTCTGTACGGAAGGAAAGGACGGCGCGTCCCTTGTTTCCGACGGAGCGTCCTCGGGCCGGATGATCGTGACCCGCGACGGCGTCTACCAGGGCTCCGTCGACGCGGCCAGGCTCCTCCTCAAGTTTCCCCTGAAGAAGTTCGACGACTGGGGGCCCGGCGACAAGCGAAACGGCCTGTCCCGTTTCTCCAATCACGGAGAGGTCGAGCTCGAGGTCGGCGGGGTGACGTACCGCTGCTGGAAGGTCCGCGAGCAGCGGGTCCTGACCGGAGGCCTCCGGACCTGGACCCGCTGGTACGCCCCGGGGATCGGCCTGGTCCGGGAGGACTATAGTGAAGAGTCGGGCGAAACGGTCACCCGGAAATCCTCCACGCTCGAGTCGTACGAGAAGGAGCCCGGCAAGAAGTGATCAGCGGGCGGTGTCGCTGTAGCTGTCCTGAACGTCCATGAGCCACGCGCCCGGAAGCCGGTTCACGTGCTCGCGCGCGACGCGGCTCTTCGACTTGCGCCGGCGCCGCGAAAGACGACGCGGAAGGGTCTCGACCGCGCCACTCGAGGAACTGCTGATGAGGTGCTTTGCCACCATCATCTCCTGAAAAAAACCAAACAGTACAACCCTGGGAAGGGGGATTTGGAAGAATCGGAAGAAGTGTTCCGCCGAAGGGTCTAAATCAAACTTCCCTAACGAGACTAAGCCTACCCCATCCCGGCCGGCCCGTCAACGGACATTTGCGACGCGTTCCCGGAGGAAGTCGAGCACGCGCCCGCAGAGCCAGTCGAGGCGGCCCGGGAACCCGCCGCTCGTGAAGCCGACGTGACCGCCGTGGGAGGGCTGGTCGAGCGTGACGTCCGCGCTGACGTCGCCCGGCCCCGGAAGCGACGCGCCGGGGATGAATGGGTCGTTGCGGGCGTTGAGGACGAGCGTGGGCAGGCGGACCGTGGCGAGCCAGGGCTTGCTGCTGCCCCGAGTCCAGTAGTCCACGACGTCGCGGAACCCGTGCAGCGGCGCCGTGACCAGGTCGTCGAAGGCGCGCATGCTGCGGACGCGCGCCAGCGCGACGGCGTCGTAGATCCCCGGATGCAGGCGCTCCTTGGCGAGCGCCTTCGGGACCAGCGTCCGGAGGAAGTTGCGGGCGTAGACCCGATTCCAGCCCCGGTCCAGGGCGCTGCCGCTGGCCAGCAGGTCGATGGGCGCCGAGACCGCCGCCGCGGCCTTCAGCCAGGCGCGGGACTTCTCCCCTTCCCGGCCCAGCCAGTTCAGCAAAGCGCTGCCCCCGAGCGAGACGCCGAGCGCGGCCATCGCCGCGGAGCCGAGCCGCGGGCGCAGCGCCCCGAGCATCCAGTCGACCTCGGCGTGATCGCCCGAGTGGTACGCGCGCGGCAGGCGGTTGGGCTCCCCGCCGCAGCCGCGCCAGTGGGGCACCACGCCGCGCCAGCCCCGCGCGGCGGCCGCCGCCAGGATCGCGGTCGCGTAGTGGGAGCGCGAGCTTCCCTCGAGGCCGTGGAAGAGAACGAGGACCGGCGCGTCGGGCGCGCCGTCGAGCCAGTCGACGTCGACGAAGTCCCCGTCCGGCGTGTCGAGGCGCTCGCGGCGGAACGAAAGGGGACGCCCGCGCAGGAACAGGTAGGGGTACATGGTCTGCACGTGGCTGCCCGGCAGCCAGAACGGGGACCGGTACGCGTCGAGCACGCCCTAGAGGCTACTCCGGGACGGCGCGGACGACAACCCCGGCGAGCGGCGTCAGGCGCCGCGGACCTGGGTGCCCCGCGCGGCACCCAGATGATGCTCGATGCGGCCCAGCAGGTCCTTCAGCTGGAAGGGTTTCGAGACGAACTCGTCCGTCGGCGCGTCCTCGGCCGACGCCGGCGGGAGCGCGGTGAGCATGACGATGGGGATGTGCTTGGTTCGCGCGTCGTTCTTGAGCTGGCTGGCCACGTCGAAGCCTGTCCGGCCCGGCATCATGGCGTCGAGCACGATCAGGTCGGGGATCTCCTCCTGCACGCGCGCAAGCGCCTGGTTGCCGTCCGAGGCCTGCGTGACGTCGTAGCCCTTGCCGGTCAGGACGAAACTCAGGATCTGCCGGACCTGCTCGGCATCGTCGACCACCAGGATCTTCTTCGTTCCCACGTTCGCGCTCCTCAGGATGTTCGTCACGGTGACTTCTTCCGGGCCATCGTATTGCGCGCGCCGTCGATCTTCCGGATCGCCAGGCGCCGGTCGGCCCCCAGGGTGAGCAGCGACGCCTCCATCCGCTCGCGGATGACCTCGGAGGCCTCGCCGATCTCGACCGAGACCGGCGGGTGCAGCGCCCCCATCACCGAGAGCGACGGCGGCGCGCCCTCTTCCTTTCCGCCATCCAGCCGCTTGCGGCGGCGCCGCAGGTTTCGCAGGCTTTCGAGCGACTCGATTTCCTTCCGCAGGACGGAGATGTAGACGATCTGCTGGTCCGGCCCGAGCTCGCGGGCCGAGCGGCCGCCTCCGGCGAGTCGCCCCTTGAGGTCGTCGATCTTGGCCAGCGACTCCTCGTTCTCCCGGATGCGCTTGTCCAGCTCGCCCAGGAGCGGGGCGCGGAGGTCCTCGACGCCCACCTTCACCTTGGTCGAGAGCCCGTAGGAGGAGCCCACCGTGTGGGCCACCACGCCGCGGAACGCCGAGATCTCGCCGCCCTCGATGACGCCCTCGGAAGGCCGGGTCATGACCTTCCCGCTCGACGTCACGCGGCCCTCGACGATGGACTCGGCGATCCAGACGTCGCCGATCGCCCGCACGGCGGCATCGCTCACCGCCCGGGCGAAGACGCGGCCCTCGGCCTCAACGGCCGCCTTGCCCTCGATGCGCCCGCCCACCCAGACGTCGCCGGTGGCGGAGAGCTGGGCGGCCTCGGCGTTGCCGGCGACATAGATGTCGCGCGCGTGGATGCGGACGGGCCCCGTCACGTGACCGGTCACCAGGACGTTGCCGTCGAAGGCGACGTCCTGGCCCACTCCCAGCTGTCCGTCGACCACGTGGAACGGGACGAGATCGAGCGACTCCTCGCCCACCAGCAGGCTGCCGCGCACGAGGGCGTGGATCTCGCGGCCGTCGGCGGAGAGCTGAAGGCCTTCCCCGATGCCCAGAGAGACCGGCAGGCCCGGCGTGGCGGGGAGGACGTTGCCGCGGATGTCGCGACCGGGGCGTCCCGCGGTGGCGGGGCTGATCCGGGCGACGAGGGCGCCGACCTTGACGTCTTCGATCAGGGAGGAGAGGTCGCCGAAGAAGGGCTGCTGGGGGTCGAGGAGGAGCCGCTTGTCGAAGGCTTTGACGGCGAAGCTGACGGAGCCGTCCTCGCCGTCCTGGGACGATTCGCCGGCCGCGACGGGGAGGCGGTGCACGGTTTCGCAGCCCGCGATGCAGCGGCACGCGGCCTCCAGGTCGGCTTGCCGGATGCCGTGGACGATGCCGCGCTCCTTGAGCCGCTCGCGGAGCTCGGCCGGAGTCACGGTCTTGGCTCCCGCGCGCGCGGGGACGAGGGTGAGGCGGGCCTCGTAGGCGCTGTCCTCGATGAGGACGGTCGGCTCGGGGCGCGAGGCGGCCGACACGTGGAAGCGGTCGAACTCGCTGAGGAGAAGGCTCATGCGGCGGAGCTGGACCACGTCCATCTCGCGCTCGATGGCGGCGCGGAGGAGGGCTTCGACCGAGGCGGCCTCGGAGCCGTCCAGGCGCGACTCGGCGCCGCCGAGCAGGGACTCCGCCCGCTTGAGGAGCTCGGCGAGGCCTTGGGGCACGGTGCCAAACTTCGTTGCATCCACTGGGAGCATCTCCTCCTGCCCGGTCGCGCTCCCCGTCGTGAAATAACTTATACCCCCCAACCATCAAATATGCAAGTTTTCACGGATTCCCTCCGACGATCGTCGACATCCGGATGATCGGCAGGATGATGGCCAGGACGATGAAGCCCACGACCAGGCCCATCGTCGCAATCAGCAGCGGCTCGATCAGCGAGGTCAGCGCCTTCACCATCGCGCGGACCTCCTGATCGTAGAACTCCGAGATCTTCAGGAGCAGCTTCTCCAGCGCCCCGCTCTTCTCGCCGATCGACACCATCCGCGTCACCATCGGCGGGAACACGCGCGTGGCCGACAGCGGCTCGCCCAGCGTCTCGCCCCGCGTCACCGCCTCCCGCGCCTTGAGAACGGCCCTCTCGACGAGGATGTTTCCCGCCGTCGAGGCGACGATATCGAGCGCGCTCAGCATCGGCACCCCCGACTGGATCAGCGTCGCGAAGGTGCGGGCGAAGCGCGAGATCGCGACCTTCCGGAAGAGCGGCCCGAAGACCGGCACATGCAGCAGGAACCAGTGCCACGCCCGCTGGCCGAGCCCGGTCCGGATGTAGAGCGCGAACGAGACGACCGCCACGAAGGCCGCGCCGATCAACGCGGCGTAGTGCTCCGTGAGCATTTTGCTGACCTTCATCAGGAAGAGCGTCGGGGCCGGCAGCCTCTTCCCGCCGAGCTGGTCGAAGATGGCCTCGAACTCGGGGATGACGCCCACCAGGAGCGCCACCGTGATCGTCAGGATGAGGACCATCGACACCACGGGGTACGTCATGGCGGACTTGATCTCGCGCTTCAGGTCCTCGGCGGCCTCCATGTAGTCCGCCAGGCGCTGAAGGATGACGTCGAGCTGGCCCGACGCCTCGCCCGCCTTGATCATGTTCACGTAGATCCGGGTGAAGAGCTTCGGGTGCTCGGCGAGCGCCGCCGAGAAGTCGCTGCCCGCGCGCACCCGCTCGATGACGCGGTCGAGCGCGAGCTGGAAGCCGGGATCCGTCGCCTGCTCGTGCAGGATCTCCATCGACTCCAGCAGCGGGATGCCCGAGTTGATCATCGTGGCCAGCTGCCGCGTCATAACCGCGATGTCCTTGCTCGAGACCCGCGGCCGCGGCGGCCCGAAGAGGTGGCGCTTCCTCGCCTTCCGGGGCGCGACCTTGGCGACGTTCTTCGACGACACGGGGTTGACCAGCGCGGGATCGCTCTCGGGGTCCTTGACCGCAGACGTGAACAGACCCATACGCCCTCCTTGCTCCTACGGAGGGACTCTACCGCATAAGTTGTGCATTGACAATGGGTGATCAGCAAAAACGTTTTTAAACCCGCTGGAGGGGCCGCTTGCTTACTCGTTCGGGCGGAGCCGGCGGAGCGCCGCCGCCGCGTTCGCCCGGAGCGGCCAGGCGGGCGGGGACAGGCGCAGGCAGTCCTCGAGGTCCTTCACGGCACCCCGGGCGTCGCCGGAGCTTTCCTTCGCCAGGCCGCGGACGAAGTAGGTCGGGTAGAGATCCTTCTTGAGCGCGATCGCCTTGTCCCAGTCGGCGATCGCCTCGGCGATCCGGCCCAGCTTGCTGCGGACCATGCCGCGGTTGTGATAGGCCTCGGGCCAGTCCGGATCGGCGCCGATCGCGCGATCGAGGGCCGCAATGGCCCCCAGATCATCCCCGATGGCCTGCTTCGCCTTCCCCTGGTTCAGCAGCGCTTCGATGATGCTTCCGTCGAGCTCGTACGTCCGTTCGAAGTCCGCGACGGCCTCGCTCCACTTCTCCAGGTCGATGTAGGCGAGGCCGCGGACGAGCAGCGCCTCCGCGCAGGAGGGATCGACCGCGACAGCCGCGTTGCAATCCGTGACGGCGCCGGCCGGATCGTGCTGCTGGACCTTCACCTGGGCGCGGACGAAGTAGGGCCAGGCGCCGGCCTTGTTCAGCTCGATCGCGCGGGTTTCATCCGCCAGCGCGCCGGCGAAGTCCCCGAGATCCTTCTTCAGAAGCCCGCGGAAATACCAGGGGGTCGCGTAGCCGGGGGCCCGCTCGATCGCCTTGTCCATCCAACGCAGGCGCTCCTTCTCCTCGCCGGCGTAGAGGCCGAGCCACGTGGCGTACTCCTCGGACTGGAACTCCTGGTCGCTCGCGAGCAGGAGCTTGGCGGCCTCGTCGCGGCGATTCCCCCGCGGGTAGAGCTCGCAGACCCGGCGCAGCCGCTCGGCCACCTGCTCTTCGCGGGTCGAGGGGAGCCCCCAGTCGCGCCCCGCCGCCACGGCGCGCGAGAAGCACGCGGCGGCCTCGTCGAGGAGCGGCGTCTGCGCCGCAATGCGTTTCCGCGTCAGCCGCATCCGGAGCGGGAGCCTCGCCTGGTACTCCTCCGTCTTGAGGAGTCCCAGGAGGGACCAGCCCGGGCCGAAGCCGGGCTCCTTCTCGACAGCCGAGCGCAGGTCCTGCTCCGCCCCCTTCGTATCTCCCAGGATCCGCCGGCCTTGCGCCCGCACGTGGTAGCCCTGCGGATGATCGGGCCAGTCCCGGATGATCGCGTCGAGCTCCGCCAGCGTGCGGGCCAGATCGTCCCGCGCCTTCTCGATCGACAGGCGCAGCCCGCGAAGTTCGCGCTGGCGTTCCGACAGGGTCATGGCCAGGCTCGAGAGGCGCTGGAGCGCCCCCTGGCGACGGCGCGCGAGGTCCTGTTCGGCGGCGAGCCGCCGGGCCGCCTCCTCCTGCTCCCGCGCCAGCTTCTGCTTCGCGCGGGAATCCTGCACCGCGAGGGTGGCGGCCGCCGCGAGCGCCACGGCGAGCGCCAGTCCGGCCGCGGCCACGAGCGCCCGATTCTTCCGGAGCCGCTTCAGGCCGTGCCCCCAGGGAGAGAGCGCCACCGCGCGGATCGGCTCCCCTTCCCTCGCCCGGCGAAGGTCGTCCGCGAAGTCGAGCGCGTCGGCGTAGCGGCGGGCCGGGTCCTTCTCGAGCGCCTTCAGCGCGATGGTCTCGAGGTCCCGCGAGATGCGCGAGTCGCTGCGCCGCGGCGCCACCGGATCCCGCGACAGGATCGCGGCGAAGACTTCGGCCAGGCTGTCCGCCTCGTGGGGCGGCTTCCCGGTGAGGATCTCATAGAGGATCGCGCCCAGCGCGTAGACGTCCGTGGCCGGCGTCACCCGGCCCGCGCGGCCCTCCACCTGCTCGGGCGCCATGTAGTACGGCGTCCCCAGGCGGGCGCCGCTCCGGGTCAGCGCGTTGTCCGAATCCATGAGGTGCGCCAGCCCGAAGTCCGCGACCTTCGCGTCCCCGGCCTCCGTGACCAGGATGTTCGCGGGCTTGAGGTCGCGGTGGACGATTCCCTTGGCGTGCGCGGCCGAGATGCCCCGCGCGGCCTTCTCGAGCAGGTGGACGAGGCGCATCCGGTCCGAGCCCGCGCGCAGGAGCAGGTCGGAAAGGGGCTGACCCTCGATCAGTTCCATGACCAGGTAGAGGCAGCCTTCGTGCTCCCCCGCGTCGTAGACGGTGACGACGCCGGGATGGAGGAGGTTCGCGGCGGCCTGGGCCTCGCGGCGGAAGCGCTCCCGCGCGATCCCGCTCAGCGCTGCCCCCTCCCGCAGGACCTTGATGGCCACGAGCCGCTTGAGCTCGCGGTCCCAGGCCCGGTAGACGATCGCGCTGGCGCCCTCCCCGACGGCGTCGCGGAACTCGTAGCGCGGCAGCGCCGGGACGCGCTGCTCCGCGGAGCGGCGGCTCTTCAGCAGCGCGCGGAGCTCCTCCGGCTTCAGCCAGCCGCGGCCGACGAGGACGTCCCCGAGGCTGCTCTCGCGCCCCCGCTTCCGGTCTTCCTCCTGCGCCAGCAGGGATTCCCGGAGCTGCTCGCGGGTGACGAGGTTCCGATCGAGGACGGCCTGACGCAGGAACGCGTCCTCGCTGTCCTCCTCGGAATGCGGCGACGGACCACCCATACCCCGGTTTTCCCTTTCCACGGCGGAGCGCCAGATTCACTTTTGATTATACAGGCTCGGACTCCCGTCCGACACGGTGGCCCGCCGGCGCTCGCAGGGGTACAATCCTTCCATCGTCATGGTGCTCTCGCTGAGACTCGTCCTCGGCCTCTGTCTGCTCGGGCCCGCCGTCGCTCCGCAGGAGCAGCCCGCGCCCAACGAGGAAGGATTGCCCCCGGGGGTCGTCCTTCGCCTCGGGACGCCGCGGCAGGGAAAGGCCACCGAGGTGTGGTCGCTCGCCTTCTCCCCGGACGGGACGCGGGTGGCGGCGCCCGGCCCCGACTTCTCGGTGCTCCTCTGGGATGCGTCGAGCGGCAAGGAGCTTCGCCGCTTCGCGGGTCACCAGGACGGCGTGAACGCCGTCGCGCTCTCCCCGGACGGCAAGCTCCTCGCGACGGGGAGCGACGACACCACCCTCCGCTTCTGGGACGCGGAAAGCGGCCAGGCGCTTCATGAGATCCAGGAACGCGATTCCGGGTTTCACTCGCTGGCCTTTTCGTCGGACGGGAAAACGCTGGCGGCGACCGGAGCCGGGGACAGGATCCACGTGCTGGAGGTCCCCTCCGGCCGGGAGATCCTGGATCTCCAAGGACAGAACGATTCCGCCGACTCCGTCGCGCTCTCGCCGGACGGCAAGATCCTCGCATCGGGGAACTCGACGGGAATCATGCCCCGGACGATTCACGTGTGGGACCTGACGACCCGAAAGGAACTGAGCGTCCTCGATGGCCACGACCAGACGATCCGGCTCGCGTTCTCGCCGGACGGTCGCTATCTGGCCAGCGCGAGCTCGCAGCACCTCGTCTGTCTCTGGGAGCTCGCGAGCGGCGCCCGCGCGTTCAAGCTTCAACGTGAAACGATTTCGGCCAATGCTCTTGGGTTTTCGCCGGACGGTTCCGTGCTGGCGGTCGCGGGCAACCTCGGGATCACGTTGTGGGACGTCCGCAGCGGCAGGAGAGTGCTCGAAGGATGGGGGCCCCGGAAGGCGGTGCTTTCCCTCGGCTTCTCCCCCGACGGCCGCCGCCTGGCCACCGGCATGCGGGACGGCACGGTCCTTCTCTGGGACCTGCCGCGGGAGCGACCCGTCCGTCCCTGGCTCCTCCCCCCGGATCTGGACGACCTCGAGGGCCCCTGGAACGACTTGTCGAGCCGCGACGCCGGCCGCGCCCACCGGGCCCTCTGGATCCTGGCGCAGGGCGGCGAGCGGAGCGTGGAGCTCCTCAAGAGCCGCCTGGGCAATCTTCCGCCGAAGCCCGGCGCGGCGACGGCGCTTCAACGAGCCATCGAGGACCTGGACAAGGACGACGCATCCGCTCGCGACGCCGCGACCAAGCTCCTGCAGCGGTCCGGGTCGGAGGCCGAGGGGCCGCTGCGCGCGGCGCTCCGAGGCTCAGCATCGCCGGAATTGCGCGCCCGCGTCGAAGCGCTGATCGCGCCCCTGGAGCAGGTCGCCCTGCTTCCCCACGAGGATCTCCTGCGCCGGATGCGCGCGATCGAGGCGCTCGAGAGGATCGGCTCGAAAAGCGCGCGGGATCTTCTGGGGACCCTGGCGATGGAGTCGCTCTCGAGCCGGGAGAAGGCCAAGGCCAGGGAATCCCTCGGGCGGCTGGAGAAGCGGCCCGCCGTCGCGGCTGCTCCGCCGGCGGCGTCGCTGAAAATCACGCCGGTCCTGTCCAAGCCGGAGCCCCGCTTCGACGAGCAGCTTCTGGCCAAGATCCCCGAGGGAGCGACCTGGACGGGCGTGGCGATCAGCCCCGACGGCAGGCAGGCCGGCTACATGGGTTGGGACCCGCAGAGGCGCAAGGGCTTCGCCGTCGTGGGCGGCTCGAAGGGAGAGGAGTTCGACCGGGTGCGGCAGGACGGCGCCTTCCAGGACGCGATGGTCTATAGCGCCGACGGGAAGCATCTCGCGTATTTTGCGGCCGACCAGAAGCAGTGGTGGCTCGTCCTCGACGGCCGGAAATGCGGCACCGGGTTCGATTCGGACAAGCGACCCGAACCCTTCGGCTTCGGGGGATCGGTCTTTTCCCCCGACGGGCGTCACGTGGCCTACCACGTCAAGGAATGGAAGACGCGGCGAAGCTTCGTCGTCGTGGACGACAGGACGGGTCCGGCCTTCGATCACGTCCGCGACCCCATCGCGTTCGCCCCCGACGCTTCCCTCGTGGCCTACGCCGCCTCCGAGGGGAGCGGCGGGAAGGAATTCCTGGTGGTGGGCGATCGCATCGGGGACACGTACGGCCGGGTCAAGCCGCCCATCTTCAGCCCGGACGGAAGGCATCTGGCGTACCCGGCCCGGGGCGGGACGAAGTCGTTCCTCGTGCTCGACGATCGGGAGCTCGACGATTTCGACGGGGTGGAAAGCCCGGCGTTCAGTCCGGACGGCAAGCGCCTGGCGTACGCGGCGATGGCCAAGACCGACGACGAGGAGTATTGGTTCATCGTGGTCGATGGCGTCCGGGGCAAGCCCTTCGACGAAGTGCAGTCCCCCGTTTTCAGCCCCGACGGACGGCGGCTCGCGTACGCGGCCAGGAAGGACAAGAAATGGCGCGTCGTCGTGGGCGACCAGGAGGGCGAGGCGTTCGACGAGGTCGGCGCGCCCGTCTTCAGCCCCGACGGCACGAGCGTCGCCTACCCGGCGAAGCGCGGCGACAAACACGTTCTGGTCGCCGACGAGAAAAAGGGGGAGGAGTTCGATCGGGTCTGGCCGCCGGTCTTCAGTCCGGATGGGAAGAAAATCGCCTACGGCGCCCGCAAGGGGCATGAGTTGATCTGGAAGGTCCTGGACCCGAAGTAGGTCAGCGGCGTTCCGAGGTCTGCTGGGCCAGCAGGGATTTCACGAGCTCCCGGAGTTCGTCCTCATCGGGGCGCCCTTCGATCGCCACGAGCGATCCCGATCGCGCGATCAGCACCAGCATCGGAAGCCCCTGCCCCGTCGGCGGAGCGGGAACCACGTGCTCGTGCGTGCACAGCTGCTCGCGAAAGTCCCGCGCGAGGGCCGGCAGCAGCCGCTGTCGCAGGCTGGAGCAGGTGCCGCAGGACCGCTGGTCCTCGTACAGATGGATCTGCAGTCCGAAGCGATGGCCGCACGCGGAGAAGTCGGTCCGCGGCACGAAGGGCGGGACGTCCGCGAGGATGCGGGACGGCCAGATCCGCCGGGTGAGCGTCGCCTCGACCCGGTCGGAGGGAGACGACCACGCCGACGCCGCCCCCAGGAGCAGCGCGGCCGCCAACGTCACGCGCTCCGGGCGGTTCCGCCACGCGTGCCGGATCGCGGCCGCGGCGACGAGACCCGCGACGGCGAAGCATGAAGGGCAGAGGCGGCCGAGAAGCAACGCCTCGGTCACCAGGCACGCGTGGGCGAACACGGCGAACGCCAGTCCGTTGGAGAGCCATGCCGACGCCGGCTTTCGCCAGGCGACGACGCCCAAGGCCAGATAGAATGCGGCGCCGACCCACGGAAGAATCAGGGCGAGCAGGCCATTGCAGCGGAGGCAGGGGCTGGCGATCAGGTGATGCACCCCGATTCCGGACGCAAGAAGGGCGACGAGGAGCAGCAGAACCGCCGTCCAGCGACCCGCCGCCGGCGACTGCGGCTCCGGTTTGTCTGACGCGTCCACGGAAAGTCTCCGTCGTTGCTCGGGGCGCCCAATATCGGCGATCGCGAAAAGCAGCGCAACGGTATTGTGATGTGCTTGACAGCGTCCGAAGCCGGACGATAGCTTCTGGCCGTGACTTTCGATTTTCTCCGAACTCGAGCGGCCCTTCACCTGGTCGCGTGCGCGGGCCTCCTGGGCTGGCGCGCGTGGACCCTTCGGAGCGATGTCTGGTACGACTGGGTTTCCATCATCGCGCTGTACTGGTCCTACAGCGCCGTCGCGTCGAAATCCCGGGCCTGGCCGTCGGTCACCACCGCCGTGATGGGCGTCCTGCTCGGCATCTACGCCGCGGGGCAACTGCCGCGCCTCCTGGGGTGGTCCGGATGAGCACCGTCCTCGCCGCGCGGCCGGCGCTTTCCCGGCCCGCCCCGACGTCCGCCCCCGCCTGCTCGCTGAGCGTGGTCATCCCGGCCTACAATGAGGAGCGCCGCCTCCCTCCCACGCTGGAAGCGGTCCACTCCTTCTTCGCCCGGAGGGGCGACGAGTTCGAAATCATCGTGGTCGACGACGGGAGCAGCGACCGGACGCTCGACGCGGTGCACGGCCTGCAGGCGAGCCTGCCCGGGCTCCGGGTGCTGCGGCAGCCGAGGAACCTGGGCAAAGGGGCCGCCGTCCGGGCCGGAGTGCTCGCGTCCCGCGGGGGCGCCGTCCTCTTCTCCGACGCCGACCTGTCGACGCCCATCGAGTGCGTGGACCTGCTCTGGCCCTGGCTCGGTCGCGGGTACGACGTCGCGATCGGCTCCCGCTCCCGCGTCGACTCCGAGGTCCTGGTGCACCAATCCTTCGTGCGGGAGAACATGGGGCGGACCTTCAACCGGATCGTCGGGCTCCTGGGGGTCCGGGGCATCCGGGACACGCAGTGCGGCTTCAAGCTGTTCAGCGCCCGGGCGGCGAAGCGCCTCTTCGCGGGGCTCCGGACGCGCGGCTTCGCCTTCGACGTCGAGGTCCTGATCCGGGCGCGCCGGCTGGGCTACCGGATCGCCGAGGTGGGCGTCCGCTGGATCAATTCGAGCGACTCCCGGGTCCGCGCCGGGCGGGACTCCTGCAAGATGCTGCTGGAGATCCTCAGGATGCGCGGCCTCGCCTAGGCGTAGACGAAGCCCATCGTGCACCTCACGACGACGACGATTCCCCACTGCAGAAGCAGGACCGCCTCCCGGGGCGCCGCCGCCCACTTCCGGAGCTCCAGCGCGGCCGGCACCAGCACCCACGGCTGAAGGAAGAGCCAGACCCGGGCCGTCTCGCAGCGGAGCACCCCGGTCAGATCGACGATGAGGATTCCCAGAAGACCGAGCGTCGTCAGGAGGCGCGCCTGCCGCTCCGCCTCCGGAACCTCGTCCGCGCGCCGGAGCAGGAAGAGCCCCACGAGCACGGCAGGAAGGAAGCCGCCTCCCAACGCGAAGTCGTAAAGGTCGAAGCCCAGGCACGCGAGATAAGGGCGCCGCATCCCCGCCGCCAGGCCGTCCTGGGTCGCGAGCGCGTGCAGGAAGCTGTGGACGGGCCGGTAGCCTGTGGCGAGCCAGAGCAGCGTGTGGAGCACGGCGAAGGTCGCCAGGCCCGTTGCGGCGCACGTCGCCACGCGCCGCCAGGGAGCGGGGCTTCGCGAAAGGACGGCCATCGTGTACAGCAGCAGCGGGGCGCCGGTGGCGAGCAGATTGTACGCGAAGAGCGTCGAGGCGAACAACGCCGCGCCGAAGAGGAGCGGCGCCGGCCTGCTCCCCTCCAGCGAGCGGGCCCAGAGGAGGAAGAGGAGCATGGAGAAGATCGGGTAGACCGCGTCGAAGCAGGGGAAGAAGAGCACGAGCCCCGGCAGCAGCGCGTAAAGCACGCAGGCCAGGAGCCGCGCCCGCGCATCGTCGGTCCAGAGCGCCGCGAAGTGAAAGAGAATCGGCACGCCCAGGGCCGCCAGTGCCGCGATCATGCCGGCGCCGAGCAGCGCCCCGGCGTCGGGGCCGAAGAGGGAGATCCATAGATAATAGAAGAGGATCGGGCCGGGCGGGTGGGTCGAGGAATGGAGCTCCAGCTCCGCGCGGTGGAAGTTCGCCAGCCACGGCAGGGGCTTCCCGATGTCCAGCGCGTCGGAGTAGTAGCTCGTCGCCGAGGGGGACTGGACGATGCGGCGTAGCAGGCCCGGCTCCGGGTCCGCCAGGATTCCCAGCAGCGTCATGAGGAACATCGCCGCCGCGACCAGCGCGAGGGCGCGCCGGACCCGCCGCGCGTCGAGTTCTCCCTCGAGGCCGCGGACCAGCGGAGCGAGCAGCAGCAACGGCACGCCGAGGAAGAGGGCGCCCCTCAGAAGGCCGATCGAGCGCCACGGCCACTGCCAGTACCACGGGCCGTTGACGTACGGGACCCGGGCCAGCATCGCCGCGACGAACGCGAGTCCAACCAGAAGGACGGCCCAGGTCCGGCGGTTCATGGCAGGCATCTTAGTCGCTCCCACCCCGGCGAAACAATTACAGAATCGCGATCCGAGTGTCCTTTCGCAGACGGCGGCCGCGTCGTATCATGCCGCCCCATGGTCCCCGACGGTTCTCCCCCCCTGGAACCAGTCCCGCCGCGCGGCGTCGCGCGACTGGCGCTGCCGGCCCTACTCCTGGTCTTCGCCGGGCTCGCCGTGGGCTCCCTGCTCGGCGATTCCGTCACGTTCGACGAGTCGGCCTACATCGCGTCCGGGTTCACGCAGCTCGACCGCGGAGACTACCGGCTCAACAAGGAAGTGCCGCCGCTGGCGCCCATGATCTGCATGGCCCCGCTGGTCCTGTTCGGGAAGCTCGAGGTCGACTACCAATCGGCGGCGTGGAAGGAGGCCGTGCATTACAAGCTCGGCTACGAGATCCTGCACGGGCCCGCGGACGCCGAGGAACGGCGCGACCCGAGCGGCATTCTCATCGCCGCGCGGCTTCCGATGGTCGCCCTGGGCGTGGCGCTCGGCCTGATCATCTACTTCTGGGCGAAGGAAATGTGGGGCCGGCGCGAGGCGCTCGCGGCACTCTTTCTCTATGCGCTCAGTCCGACCATGCTCGCGCACACGCGGCTGGTCACCATGGATCTCCCGGCGGCCTTCGGGTTCACCGCGACGCTCTGGAGCTTCTGGAGATTCTGCCGGCGCCCGGGCTGGGTCCGCGCGTGGATCCTGGGGATCGCGCTCGGCGTCGCCCTGCTCCTGAAGCACTCGATGGTCACGCTGATCCCGATCCTCGTCATCCTTCTGCTGCTCTGGGTCTGCGACTCCCAGGCCGCGGCCGGCGATTGGCGCTCCCGGCTCCGGACGGGGTCGGGCGCCCTGCTCCTTGCCGCCGTCGTGGCCGGCCACACGATCTGGCTCTGCTACCGCTATCAGTACCCGTGCAGCCTCGACCCGGCGGCGGCGCGGCTCAATTGGAACAGTCCCGGGACGCAGGGCCTTCTCGGATCCGTCTTCGCCTTCGCGCGCCAGCAGAAGCTCCTTCCCGAGGCCTACCTCTACGGCGTCCTCTGGCAGTTCAACCGCGGGCCGCACGACGTGTTCCTCAACGGCCAGGTCTCGCAGAGCGGCTGGGGCTATTACTTCGCCGAAGCGTTCGCGCTCAAGACAACGCCGTCGCTCCTCCTGCTCGCGGCGGCGGCGATCGTGGCGGCGGCCCGCAGCCCACGGGGCCTGACGATGAACGGCTGGTTCCTCCTGCTGCCGTCCCTCTACGTGTTCTACATGACCTCGAGCCGGGGCTTGAACATCGGCCAGCGATACCTGGCGCCGATCTACCCCGCCCTCTTCATGGCGGGCGGCCTCTGCGTGCGCGCGTTCGGCGGCCCCGCCTGGAAGTCCTGGGCCGTCGGGCTCCTCCTCGCGGGCCACGGCGTCTCGTCCCTCTCCGCCTACCCCGGATACCTGTCGTACTTCAACGTGTTCGCGGGGGGATCCTCCAACGGCTGGAAGTACCTCGTCGACTCCAACATCGATTGGGGCCAGGACCTGCGCCGGCTCAAGTCGTGGATGAGCGAGAACGGCATCCCCCGGGTGCACCTGGCCTACTTCGGCACGGGCGATCCCAAGGCGTACGGCATCGACGTCCAGCGGATCCAGTTGCTCGACTGGCTCCCCGACGAGGAGTTCCAGGTCCCCCCGAAGGGAGAGGTCGTGGCCGTGAGCGTGACGCTGCTCCAGGGGCTCTGGGTTCGGCAGCCGGCCGTCCGGGAATATCTGGAGAAGCTGCGGACGCGGTCGACGCCGATCGGAAAGGCGGGCGACTCCATCTTCATTTACCGCTCCGAGGATTGAGATGACAAACGTTCGACGCCTGGCCCTCAGCGTGGGCTCCGTGCTGTTCCTCGTGATCGCAGCCGCGGTGATCGGCCGGCTCCTGAGCCCCAAGGAGGAGCTGCCGGGACCGGGAGCCCGGCCCGCGTCCCCGTCCACCCCGACGGCCCCGGCGCCGACGCCGGGGGCGAAAGCGATGAAGCCCGGCGACGTCGACCTCCTGTCGCTCGTCCGCCTCGACGAGAACGTCGTCAGCGGCACCTGGAAGAAGACGAACGAGGGCGCGCTCCTCTCCCCCGCCGAGCCCGAGGCGCGGGTGCAGATCCCGTACGTGCCGCCCGAGGAATACGACCTCCGCGTCGTCGCCCTGCGCAAGAGCTCCGACTTCCGCTCCTTCCACATCGGCCTCGTGGCCGGCGGCCGCCAGTTCCTGGTGAGCCTGGACGGGTTCGGGGGGCGCGGGTTCCTGGAGTATCTCGATGCGAAGCCCAGCGAGGAGCCCGGCAGCGTCTATGAGGGCTGGGCGCTCAAGGAGAAGCGGCCGCTGACGATCTCCTGCTCGGTGCGGCGCTCCCACCTCACGGTCTCGGTCGAGGGCCGGACGGTGATCGACTGGGGCGGCGACTACAAGCGCCTCAGCCTGCCGCACCACTGGAGGGTCGAGGACGAGCAGGCCCTGCTCCTCGGCGTCTTCAAGAGCCGCTACGAAATCAGCGAGATCACGCTGACGCCGGTGACGGGGAGCGGCCGCGTCCTCCGCTAAAAAAAGAACACCTTCAAATTTAATTTACCAAAGTTCGATCTTATTGCCTTGCGCCGGCCTCCGGCGCGCTCCTATATTCCCCTCTCGATCGAGGAGAGGGCCGATGAAAAAATATCCGTGGGTTCCGATGGGCGAGTAGACGCGTGCCGCAAACAAATAACTTCAATAAAAATTGACCACTGTGCGGTCGATTTGCCTTGCGCGGAAATAGGGCGCGCCCCTATATTCCGCCTCTCACAAATTCTTAGGAGGGGGCCAGATGAAGAAGTATCCGTGGGTTCCGATCGCGTGCTTCGTCGTGACGTTGCTGGTGTCGTATGTCGCGGGCGTGAGCGGCAAAGCCTCGCCGCTGGCCGCGTGTCATTCCAAGGCCAACGTTCCCGGCGATACCCAGGACAAGCTGGTCATCAAGGTCGGTCCTGCCGGCCCCGAGGTCATCCGCAAGTATGGGAAGCTCCACCAGGCGTTCCAGGATGACTTCTTTACCCTGTACGCTGCCAAGCTCAAGCCGACCTCGGAACTCTTCGTCGCGGCAGGAGCCAAGACCTTCGGTCCGCTGACGGTACAGAACGAAGCTCCCCAATTCCTGAACAGCGCCACGCTGGGCTGGAAGGGCGGGGGCAACCACAACCTCAACTGTTGCCACGAAGCCACGGCCTCGGTGGGGATGGACATCCCGATGACCTGGCGCTTTGAGCCGATTCACCCCGACGTCCCGGCCGCGGGAACGGTCGTTTTGAACGGCAGCGTGGAGTCCTCCGTCGCGCCGGTGGGGACGCCCGACTGTCCGGCCACGGCAGGCCCCTCCAGGAAGACTACGCACGCGAACTACACGGTCACCTACAGCAAGTCGGCCGGAGGCAAGACGAAGACGATGGGCACGGGCGGCTCCAGCAGCACCACGGCCCTGTTTGGCGGCGGTTTCGGGGTGCCGGGCGAAGAAGACCTTTCGGACGCCAAACTGCCCTCCGGAGGGACCAAGAAGGCGAGGCATGATTACCTTACCGGGCTCCAGTTCGAGTCGAGCGTCGTTCTCCTGAACGAGGTGTTCCCCCATACGGTCCAGGCGAAGGCCGAGAGCGCCGTCGCAGCCTTGGCCGAAATCAGATGGCGGATCGACGGGAACGATTTCCTGCTGAACGACTTTGTCGAAGGCAAGAACGACAAGACGGACCTGGGCAACTAGGCAATCCGGAAAGGCGTTGATGGCGATTTCGGGCCGAGAGCAATGCCGTCTCTGATCCTCGGCCTGATGGGGCTCGCCGCCGCGAACATGGCCTCCGTCCTGGGGGCCGCGGCGCTGCTGGCGCGGATCCAGCCGGCGGCGAGCCCCGCCAACGCCGCTCTCTTCCTCCTGATCCGGCTCGTCCTCATTTCGGCCGCGGTCACCCTGGCCGGGCTGCTGGGCATCCTGACGCCGCTCGGGATGAGTCTCCTGGGCGCGAGCGCCCTGCTCGTCCTCCTCGCCGCAGGGGCCCACCGGACGCTTCGCGTGCCGACGTCGCCCGACGCCGGCCGTTTCGTGATCGTCGCGGCGCTGCTGCTCGCGGCGAAGCTGCTGCTCCAGACGTGGTTCCTCGCGCCGTACAGCCCCGACGTTCTCTCCTATCACCTCCCCAAGCTCGGCGAGTGGATGCGGGCGGGCGCCTTCGTCCGCGAGCTGGGCAGCGATTCGCACGCAAGCTTCCCCGCCGGCTTCGAGCTCATCGAGGCCTGGTGGGTCGTTTTTCTCCGCCACGACGTCCTGATCGAGCTCGCGGGCGTCGAGTTCCTGCTGCTGGCCGCCGCGGCGACCTACGCGCTTGCCCGGCACGTCGGCGTGTCGCCGCGCGGCGCCTGCTTCGCGGCCCTGCTCTACGCGATGATCCCCGCGTTCCAGGTGATGACAACGTCGTGCCTCAACGACGTGCCGGTCGCGGCCGTCGTGGTGACGGCGGCCGCGCTGATCGCTCAGCGAGCGCGGCCCGAGTGGATCCTGGCCGCGCTCGGACTGGCACTGGGGATCAAGCCGACGGCGGGCTACGCGCTGCCGGGCCTTCTTCTCTTCTGGGTTCTTCGCCGCCGGGCGGAGCCGCAGGCCGTCGTCTTCAGCCGCGCGGGCGCGGCGCTCGCCCTTCTCGGCCTGGGCCTGGGAGGAATGTGGTACGCGCGCAACGCCGTCTGCTTCGGCAACCCCTTCCACCCCATCGGGTGCCAGGACTTCTACGATCCCTCGGGCAACCGGCACATCCAGTCGGGGGCCAGCCTCGCGTCGTTCGTGTCGAACGCCGGCTCGTTGATCAACGACCGCCTTTATGATCGCGCCCCATTTGTCTCCCATCTGAACGGGATCTCGGGATGGGGGGCGGTCGCTTTCGCCTGCGGCCTTCCCGCGCTTGTCGCCTCGCTCTTCCGGAACCCGACGATGCGGCCCCTCGCGGCGTCGTTAGGACTGTCGGCGGCGACGGTGCTCGTCCTGGTGATCCACGATGACTGGAACCTGCGCTTCGTCCTCTTCCTGCCGTCGCTGCTTGCCGTCGCCGTTGCGGACGTCGCCGAACGTGCGCCGCAAGTGCGGGCCGTCGCCGCCTTCGGGCTGCTCCTGCAGTTCGCCACGACCCTCGCGCCGGGCGATCTGAGCCGCGACGAGGTCCGCTCGCTGGCGAGCCAGGGCTGGCGCGAACGCGCGATCGGGGGCGGCGTCTACCCGCCGGCGCTCCCGGAGGGGCCGGTCGGATTCCTGGACGATACCCCCGGCCCCGCGTACCTGCTCTACGGCCCCGACTTCTGCCGACGAGTGGTCTATCTTCGGACGCGGACGTCGGACTCCCTGTGGGAGGAGATCCGGAACGCCGGCGTCCAATCCGTGTACCTCGTCCCCTCCTCCGAGGGGATTACCCGCTTTCTCGAATGGGCCAGCCGGGCCGGACGCCTCCGGCCGCTGGGTGGCCCGTTCTTCGCCGTGGTGGGGCCGTAACGTAGGAACTGATTACCCGAAGGAGCTGCTCGTGAGTCACGTCCGCCGACTCTTCGTCTGCATCGCCGTCGTTCTGGCCACGGGGGCCACGGGGGCCGCGACGGCGCAGGATGCCGCGCGCGAGGAGATCCGGGAAGCGCTGCGGAAGAAGTTCGTGCACGCCTCTCCGGAGGAGCTCGACGGCTACGTCCGGCGCCTGGAGCAGGGCCTGAACCGGCTGCCGCCGGATCCCGCCGTGCGGTCGCAGGCAGTGACGCAGATCGGCAGCTGGGCCGCCATCGCGGTCGTGCACCTCGAAGGCATGGACCAGTACCGCTCCCTCGCGGAGGCGCACCCGGAAGCCCGCCTGCTCTCGTTGCCCACGGACTACTACCGCCGCGCGCACGCGACAGCCGTCGAGGCCATCGAGAGCGAGTTCAGCCGGGCGGTCGAGGTCGGACCCACGGCCCCCGCGGCGCTGGAGGGCATCACGCGCCAGATCGAGAAGCTCGGGGCGGACGCGGAAGCCTCCGCGGGGGGCCGCCTCCAGGGCGAGGGGGCGCGGGCGCTCTGGGCGGAGAGCATCGGTGGGATCATGAAGGAGTTCAAAGCCATCGCGGGCAACCGCTTCTTCGGCTTCTCCCGGCCGCTGAACGACGCGGAGTACGGCGGCGTGCTCGCCGAGTTGCAGGGCAAGCTCCAGGCGCTCCCGATTATCCGGCTCGACGAGAAGGCCAAGGCGCCGGACGATGACGAGAAGGATCCTGTCGGAGTCTCGAACTCGCAGGTGGTCGTGAACGACGCGGCGAAGGCCAAGAGGCTCCTCGGAGAAGCCGCCGAGATTCTCTATCAGTACTCGCGCCTCCAGAATCCGTCGCAGCACGAGATCAACGACCGGCTGGACGCCGTGTCGGATCAGGCCTTCGCGTGGATGAAGGAAGCGAAGGCGCAGCATCCAAAGGAATTCGCGGCCATGAACGCCCGCTTGCGCGAGAAGCTCGCCCCGCCCCGCGCCGAGACGGCGGAGCGCAAGGCCGACCCGCGCGCAGCGGCCCTGAAGGCCTCCAAGGGGCCTTCGGCGGCCCCGGCGGACGACGCGTCGAAGGCTCCGTCGAGTCGTCCCGCGCCGGCGTCCGGGGAGGATCCGTCGTCGCGTCGCTGGATCGCGTTCGCGATCCTGGCTTGCGGCGCGGTCGTGGCGCTCGTGCTGGTGCTGCGCCGCAAGGGAGCGTGACCTTCAATAAAAATTGACCAATGTTCCGTCGATTTATGTTGCGCGGGATCGGGGCCGGCCCCTATATTCCGCCTCTCGATCAAGGAGGGGGCGCCATGAAAAAGTATCCGTGGGTTCCGATCGCGTGCTTCATTCTGACTCTGGGAGTTTCGTACGTCGCCGGCGTGAGCGGGAAGGCGGCGCCCATGGCCGCCTGCCATGACAAGTCCGCCAACCCGGCGACTCCGAAGGATGAGCTGGTAGTTTACAGCTCCCCGACGAACGGAGAGTTTGAGAAGAGGTACACGAGACTCCACGAAGCGTTCGAGCAGGACTTCTACGTCATCTACGGGCAGAAGATCAAATCGGCAGCCGAAGTCTTCCTCGCGGCGGCCGCCAATGCCCTCGGCCCCCTGACGGTAGAACGGGCGTTTCAGGCGAATCCTGCGGCGTGCTCGCTGGCCTGGAATGGTTCCGGCAACCACATGGTGGGGTGCTGTCATACCGCGGATGCCGGGCTGGACGTCGACGTCCCCCTCACGTGGCGCTTCATTCCGCTTCATCCCGACGTATCCGCTGCCGGAACGGCCTTCATGAGCGGAAGCGCGGACTCGATCTTCGAGGCCACCGGCAGCGCCTCCTGTACCCCGGGCCAGGCCTTCCTCAGGAAAATGACCGAGGTCACCTTCACGGTGACCTACAGCAAGCCGTCCGGCAAGCCGGCGAAGACGACGGGCAGCGGGAGCGCCACCACGTCCACGTTCAACACCGCACCCGACCCCAATCTTCCGCCCGAATTTCAGCCTCCGCCCGATTCAGTAGAAACGCAAGACCTCTCGGACAACAAGCTGGCCCCGGGAGACACGAAGCCTCTGTCGCACAAGCTCAGCGCCAAGACCCAATTCGACGGGAGTGCCAGCATCGTCCATTCTGTTCCCAACACCCAGGTCAAGGCCTCGGCCGATAGTGCCGTCAAGGCCCTTGCCGAGATCAAGTTCCGGACTCAGGACATCCACCTGAACGACACCCCCGACGGCAAGCTCAACAAGAACGACCTGACCCACTAAGCGTCAAGGTCAGACCCGACGCCGTGCGCAGCCAGCCCGTCGCGCAGCTGTTTCACTCCGCCCTCGGACAGCTCGACGTCCCCTGATTCCTCCGTGCGGAGGATGACGCCGTGGTGGATGCTGACGGAGAAGGCGAGCTCCTGCCCTTTGAGAAATTCGAGGGTGGGGTTGCCGCAGCAGCGGCAGCGGATGATGTCGAGCGTCACCTTGAGGTCGAGGGAGTCCGTCAGCCGGCGGATCGAGCCGGGTGACGTCTCCACGGCCAGGACCCTTTCCTCGTCTATCTGACGGTGGCAAGTCCCGCCCGAACGGACGCGGACGTCCGTCACCCCCTCCAGGTCCAGCCGGTACTTCTCGAACAGGGAGTTCGGGTTGCTCGCATGGCACGCCGAGAGCAGCAGGAGGGCCGAAACCGGAAGGACTCGCATCGTCCCATTGGACGCCGCAGCGGACCCTGCCCCCTATCGGGAATTCCGCGGCAATTTTCTTCAAAAGATCGGCCTGAACGCCGCCGCTTCGCCAATGGAAGGGGGACTCTTCTTGGGATGCATCACCATTGCGAGGACTAGACGGATGAGACTTCTCGTCGCGCTCTCCTGCATGGCAGTCTTCGTCCACGCCGGCCAGGACGCCGAATCGGCGCGCGGCCTGACCACGATCGTTCTGCCCCTGGAAGTGCTCGGCGAAGCGGGCACGACGCGCGAGCTTCGCTTCGATGCGGGAACGTCCATCCCCGCAAACGCTCCCGCCCATGTCGAAGCCCGCATCTATGGCCTGGAATATGAGGACATGGGGGAGGTCGAGCTCAACCACTCGGCTCCCATCATCCTTCGCGACGCCAACGTCGACCTCGAAAAGCATCCCAAAGCCTGGGGCGGCATCGGCGGCGCCTACTCCACCCTCGATCTGAAGATCCCGCTGCCGGCGGGCGCTCTGGTGTCCGGCGTCAATTCGCTCCGCTTCCGGTTCCGGAAGACCGACGGCTTCGCCCTCGGATTCCGCGTGCTGAAGGTGAACGTGCTGGCCGGGGGGGTGCCCCTGATCAAGCCGGAGGCGTTCCGCCAGGACGACCCCAGCAGCTGGCGCGCTCCTTTGCCCGACGACCGCGACGTCGCCGCAGGCAAGGCGCTTTGGGAAGGCGCGCCCCTGACGCGCTCCCCTCTTCAATCCGCGTCCATGAAGGCGACCTGCGCGGATTGTCACGCGGCGGACGGCTACGATCTGAAGTACTTCAATTTCTCCAACCTTTCCATCATCGAGCGCTCCAAGTTCCATGGCTTGACCGAGGTGCAGGGCAAACAGATCGCGTCGTACATCCGCGCACTCAAGGCGCCGAATCCCGGCCGGCCCTGGAATCCGCCCTACCAGCCGGGTCCGGGGATCGATTCGAAACCGGTTCATGAGTGGGCGGCCGGCGCCGGCATCGACTGGGTCCTGAAAGACGATACCGAGATGCTGAAGTACATGTACCCCGGCGGCGTTCCCCGGCCGCAGGACCTGAACGTCACCCGGAACCAGCGCGAGACGCCCGTCGCCGTCGAACTGCCGTCGTGGAATCAGTGGCTGCCGCGGGTCCATCCGCTGGACGGGTGGGGCGACGGGTTCAAGAAGACGCCGCAATGGCAGACCTACCAGGACTACAAGAACCACCCCCGATTCAGCGGGACGACCGCGCAGAAGGTGAACACGTGGCGCGAGTTCCACTCCGCGCGTCCGGGCCAACCCTGGCCGAAAGACCTGGAGCCCATCGTGAGCGGCCAGGGCGATGCGGGCGTGGAAGAAAAGGCCCGCATCCTCTACTCGTATCAGCAGTGGCTCCTGGTGAAGCGCTGGGAGATCGCCCGGCGTTTCGAGCTCGAAGGCCTGGGAAACGCCTACGCCACCGAGAAGATCGACTGGAATCCCTTCCCTCCCAGCGCCAGCGCGGCCGCAACCATGCCCAACCCCCGGACCTGGGGCACCCACAACACGGCCTTCCATGTCGCCCCGCACATGTGCAAGCTTCCGCGCGAAAAGAACAACTCCATCCGCCGCGGAGACGCGGCCATGTGGGACTACTTCTCGCTCTCCTGGTATCACCTGCAGCTGGTGCTGACCGACAACCACCGCAGCGGCGACGGCGCGACGCACTGGCCCTACACCGTGGCCTTTACGGCATCGCGCAGCAGCAAAGGGGGCGGATTCCCCCTTTTGCGCTTCTTTACCTGGGAGAAGTTCCGGGAGGCCTACTTCAACAACTTCGCGCTCAAGGAAGGTCCGGCTCGGTCGATGGTCCCCGGCGGGCTCTACGTCGTTTCGCGCAAGCATCCGAACTCTAAAGGGGTCTTCAACGACCTCCCGAACACCATCTATCTGCCTCTCGTCGAAGCCCAATTGCGCTCGTGGCTGGACGATTGCAAATCCCGTCACACGCGGGCGGAGTATGCCGCCGCCCTGCCGGAGCAGTTCGACGGCGGCAAGTATTCAACGATTCGGAGCCACTCGCTGCTCAGCTTTCCCCAGCAGCTCTTTGACGCGCTGACGGAATGGAAAGCGCTGGGCCTGAACCCCAAGCTCCTGCACGAGGCCGCCGACTACGGCAAACTGCTCTGGCCCGCGGACGCCGCGGCCTGGGATGGGCTGAAGCTCTAGGGATTCCTGTCCCAGCGCCCTCGTCCGGAGACACTCACTCCCGGGGCGAGCGGTGTATTAACTGCAGACGGGAGCAGCTCATGCGACACCCCTGGCTCGTGATCCTCAGCGTGCTCGGGATCTCTGCGCCGGCCCTGGGCGACGACCTGTCGCTGACCGAAAGCGGTGCGGCGCCCGCCCGCAAACTGACCGTGAACGCCCCGGGGGCGTACAAGGCCGTCGTCTGCCAGGAGACCGGCGGCGGCATCATGGAGTTCTACGACCTCGTCGCGGACCCGGAGGCCAAGCGCAACCTGGCCGGTCACGACCGCGGCCTTTTTGAAATCGGCTGGCACGGCGCCAAGTTTGAGAGTCCTGCGGATTTGACCGACTGCTGTCTGCAGCACATGCTCGACAAAGAGCGTAAGGGTGCCTGCTACGACGGCTGTCGGGACTGGCCTTCCCTGGGTCACCGGAACCTGAAGGTGGAAGGGGAGCTCGAGGTCCTTGAACAGAGCCCGGTCCGCATTCGCCTCCAGGCCCGCTCGTGTTTCACCTGGTGGTCCAAGGTCGCCGACAAGGATCTGCTGGTGACGGCGACGTATACCTTCTACTCCGCCGGCCGCATCGTCATCCAGGTGCGGGTGGAGAACAAGGGCAAGCGCGAGTTTCGCTGGAGCGTCGAGTACGGCCCGCACCTGTTCCTGCCGGGCTTTGACGAAAAGCCGGACCTCGATCCGGGATTCGCGTACCGGGCCCCCGATCTCGACTCCGCACAACCGACGATCCGGCCTTCGGGGACCAAGACAAAGCTGATGTTCTATCCCCCTCAACAGACCGATGTCGTCGTCGCCTTGAGCGCCAAGGTCCCGACGTCCTTCCTCATCACGATCCCGAGCACGTTGGACAAACTCTTCGACCGTCCATTTCGACACAACGGGCGCGACATCGGCTGGGACCGCTGCGGCTATGGGTCCAACCAGGTCGTCATGCCGCCGGGCTACGACTCTACCTGGGCATGCCAGATCCAGATGGGGAGCGCCGGAGCGAAGGGGATTCCCGACATCAAGACGCTGTCCGATGCCCTCCCCTATGCGCTCCAGTACCGCCGGCCCGCGCGCGTGGAGCCGAGCAAGGGAGAAGCGGTTACGAATGATCCGGGGGATCTGGACGCGGACGGGTTCAACGAGTCCGAAGGCTGCTGGGTGCTGCGCAGCAATGCCGGCGTCGGATGGACCATTCCTAAAGGAGAGCCCTCCCTCTTCGCGCCCGTCTTCAAGGTGATCGACTGGTCCGCCCCGCCTCCGACGTCGGTCAAGGTCAACGGCAAGGAGATGCCCGTGCGGTCGGCCGTGCTGAATCGCACGCTGATCCTCCAGGTGCTCGGCACGCTGGAACGCTCGGGCGCGACGTTGCACATCGACGTCCAGTAGCACTTCTTTCCTGTCCCAGCGCGGTCCTCCACGGACACCCAGTCTCGGAGGGCGAGTCCGATGCTGAAAATCCCCTGCAGCGACGTTTCGCGCCGCAGCTTCCTGCGGCTCGGCGCCTCGGGACTCGGGGCGCTCAGCCTTCCCTCGCTCTTCCGCGCGCGCGACGCCTCGGCGCGCGACGGCCGCGCCCCCAAAGACACCCGCGTGATCCTGATCTGGCTCGAGGGCGGCCCCAGCCACATGGACCTCTGGGACATGAAGCCCCAGGCGCCCGCCGAGTACCGCGGCTACTGGCGGCCCATCGCCACCAACGCCGACGGCGTCCAGATCACCGAGATGTTCCCCAAGCAGGCAAGAGTCGCCGACAAGTTCTCGATCGTGCGCAGCATCCATCATGGCGACGGAGAGCACGTCGGCTCGTCCCACATCATGTTGACCGGACGGCCCGGCGCCTCGGCCGTCGACCAGAGCCCGAAGTCGCCGTCCCTGGGCTCCGTGGCGGCCAAGGTCGCGGGCCCGCGGCGCTCGGGGCTTCCGGCCTATGTGGTCGGACCGCAGGCGAGCGCCGGCCTCATCGGCGGCAGCTATTTCGGAGGCAGCTACCTCGGGTCCACGTACGATCCGTTCGAGACGCGCGCGTATCCGAACAGCCCTTCCTTCAAGATCCAGAACCTGACCTTGCCGAAGGGCATGACCCTGAGCCGCCTCGAGGACCGTCGTCGCCTGCGCGAGAGCCTCGACACGCTGCGCCGCGACATGGACCGCACGGGCGCGTTCGACGCGATGGACCAGTTCGAGAAGCAGGCGGCCGAGTTCGTCACTGGTTCCGCCGTCGCGAAGGCCTTCGACATCGCGTCGGAGAGCGAGGGGACGCGCGACCGCTACGGCCGCAACGACTGGGGCCAGGGCATCCTGCTCGCGCGGCGCCTGGCGGAGGCGGGCGTCACGTTCAGCGCGGTCAATCTGAGCGGCTGGGACCAGCACGTGGACCTCAAGCCCAAGATGGACGAGTATCTGCCCAAGATCGACGCCGCGGTCTCGTCCCTCTTCGAAGACCTCTCGTCGCGCGGCCTGCTCGACCAGGTCCTGGTCGTGATGGGCGGCGAGATGAGCCGCGCGCCCCGGATGGCGTCCGGCCACAGCGGCTACGCGGCCGGCCGCGACCATTGGTCGAACGCGATCTCGTACGTTCTGGGAGGCGGCGGCGTGAAGGGCGGCCGGGTGGTCGGCGCCACCGACCCGCGCGGCGAATTCGTCGTCGAGCGCGCGATCACCCCCGGCGAGCTGCACGCGACGATCTACCACGTCCTGGGCATCGACCCGGCGCAGCAGTTCGTGGACCGCGGAGGGCGGCCGGTCTCGATCGTGGACGACCCCGCGCCCATCCGCGAGCTGTTCTAAGTCGAAGGTCCACTTTCGCTTGACGGAAATCCAGCCCCGCTCCATTCTGAGGTTGCGGGGAGGCTGAGACCGGGCTTCCTTCTATGGCCAGAAATGGCCCTGACTTAGCCCGGACGATTTCCTCCCCGCATCTTAGATGCCAACCGACGAGCGCACGAGCGTCCGGGGACTTCTCCTCACGCGTCGGGGCCTCGTCTTCGTCTCCTCTTCCGGCCCTCTCCTCCCGGAGCCGCCGATTCAGGCTCTGGAGCTGGAGCTGGCAGAGGTCGGCTATGTTCTATCCTCCCGGCTGCGGGCGCGGCTTCGCGCCTGCTCCCTGGACGAGCTGGTGGCGTTCCGGGCCTGGGCGCTCGAGACGCTGTTGGCCCACGTCGGGGGCAATCGGAAGCACGAGCCGCTCTTCCGAAGCTTCCCCCAGGGGATTCCCGAGGATACCGAAGGGCTCTGGTGGGCGAAGGTCCTCGTCCACTTCCTGCAGGCCCAAGGGCAGCCCTGTCTGTTCTGCGGCCGGGACGGGACGACGCATGTCCTCAACCCGTGCCGGCACGTCGTGTGCGACCGCTGCTTCGACGGATCCAGCTACAGCGCCTGCCCCTGCTGCGAGCACCAGGTCGATCGCTCGTCGCCCTTCTTCAAGGAGGCCGCTCCCCGCGAGACCCCGCGCGAGAAGGTGGTGTTCAGGCGCCTGGATCTGGGCGAGGATCCCAGGGCGGAAGCACGGAGCTTCTTCGGAAAGCTGTGCGAGCGGAAGCAGGCGCTGTCGCCGCGGGACCGAGACGCCCTGGTCATCCTCCTGAAAGAGTACCGCGCGCAGACCTTCGACTGGCTTCCTCCGATCATCCCCCTCAAGGAGAATGTCGGGGTCGTGTTCGGCACCCTGTTCCAGCAGTGTCCGCCGCACGAAGTTCTGCCGGTGGCGCGGCGCTATCTGCGCACCGCGACCGACGTCCTCCGCTTCATCGCCGTGGCATCAGGAACTGACGGCTCCTTGCTGCCGGAGACCATCTACAAAGTCGTCCAGCGAAAGGCCGGGCCGAGCCGCTTCTGGGGGAAGATTGCCGAGATGCTCGGCGCCAAACTGCCGGAGGCCGGGACCCGACCCGTGTCGGTCCCCCTCAAGGTTCGTCGCTTCAAGGTGGCAAAACTGTCCCGCGCGCTCCGGCGGACGCTGCTGGACCTCCTTGAGGGGATGGAAGAGGAACGGCTCCTCGAAGACCTCCAGCGTCACCGCTCCTACTGGGTCTGGGTCGGAGAGTTCCTGCATCCCCACGAGTACGCGGCACGCTTCCCGAAGGTCGCCCGCGCCTTCCAGGTGCTTCGACAAAACGCGCCCGACGGCACGCCGACGCCGCAGCCGCGGCTCTGGAACGGCCGACTCGAGGATGCCGTGCAGGGGAAGAATCCGGAGCGAATGCTGAGCGTCCTGGAGGAGCGTCCCGGAGAGTTCGGCCGTCGCCTCGACCTGGCCTTGCGCGTCGCCGGAGAGGTCGCCTCGGAGGCCGTCCTGGCCGCGTTCCGGCGGAAGGTCGGGAAGATGTCGACGCCGGTCCTCCTGACCCTGAAGGCGCTGCTCCCGACCCGGAGCGTGAAGGCGGCCGTCCGGGTGTTCTGGCCCAAGGGCCGCGTCAGCCGGGGAATCGTGGAGCAGGATCATCGTGCGACGCTGACGCTCGGCGCCATCGCCGGGGCCGTCGCGGTCCTGGACGCGGAACTGCTCCGGCGATTCGGCTCGAAGCCGAGCTTCGACTGTGCCATTCTAGACCCGGAGCTCGGGACGATCACGGCGCCCTTCAATCAGCGGAGCTCCAGCGCCACGGCCGTCGATTTGACGCGGGGGTCCCGCGTGGCGGTCCCGCTTCACAAGACGCTTCGACTGTTCCTCCATTGGTGCCAGCCGGAGAAAGGCGGACGACACACGGATCTGGACCTGTCGGTGGCCTTCTATTCGACGGACTGGAAATACCAAGGGGTCTGCTCCTACTACCAGCTTCAGGCGCAGGGGCCCGGAGGCGAGGTCTTCGCCCGGAGCGCCGGGGACCTGCGCGACGCGCCCTGGCCGGACGGAGCGACGGAATTCGTCGATGTCGACCTGACCCGGGCGAAGGCAATGGGAATCCGCTATGCGGTGGCCGTGATCAACAACTACGCCGGGTTGTCCTTCGCCCAGCTCGCCCGCGGATTCGCCGGGCTGATGTTGCGCGAGGACCCCGGCGGAAAACACTTCGATCCCCGCAGCGTGGAGCTCAAGTTCGCCCTGGCCGGAGACAACGGGATCTTCCTGCCGCTCGTCCTGGACCTCGAGCAGGGCCGACTGCATTGGCTCGACGTTCAATCCAAGGGCAATCTGGAGATGAACAACGTCGAGAAATCGAAATCCGCGATCGCCCTTCTCTGTCCCGCGCTGATGACCTACTTCCTCAGCGGAGTACGACCGTCGATGTACGACGTGGGCCTTCTTCACGCCGCCGCCCGCTGCCGCCGGGTGTTCGTGCGCCACGGCAGCGTCGCGGCTCGCTACGATCGGCGCCCGGGGGAGGCGGCCATGGACTTCTACGCGCGGATCCGCGCGGAGGCAGCGGACGAGGCGAAGGCGGCCCTCCCGCGGGAGGAAGAGGGGCCCGTGCTGGCGCTGCTCCACCGAGGCGACCTGACGCTGCCGCCGAAGAGCTCGGTCTACGCTCTCTTCCGGGAAAAGACGTTGCCCTCGCTGGAAGCCGCCGACCTTCTGTCCTAGGGCAGGAGGTCATCGGGGTCGTGGGCGATCCCCCAAGCTTCTCTCGATGGCGTCGGCAAGGGCCATCGATAATTGCCGATAGGCATTGGCCTTCCACTTCCACGTCCTTCCAGAGTCCAGGGACCAGCGGAACGCGTCCCGATCATTCCCAGGGTCACCCAATTCGAGATGGGCCTTGGCCTCCCGCGCCGTCAATGCCGATGAGAGATCCTTTTCCCCAATCAAGCGCTCGAGGTTCTTCTGGGAGAAGACCTCGTCCAATCGGGAGCGCACTTCGGCGTGACTGAGGCCCGGGGGGCTGGCGACCCAGCCGGTCGCACTGAAATTCCCGTGGATCATCAAGAGAGCGCCCAGAACGACGGCGGGACCTGCAACGGCCGTTCCCACGATTCTTTTCTTGAATCGAGGGAACTTGAGAGCCAGAACGACCACTCCGATGGACCATGCCAGAAGCACGGCCATCGCCCCAATCGCCAGCACACTCATGCGTCCCCCCGCTGCTATCCAGGGCGCGGGTCGACCTTCCCGCGCTCCTGTCCTCGATGTAAACGCAGAGGCGCCGGTTCTTTCCTGAAACGGGATGCTGCCTTCCACAACACCGGATCGCTATAATCCAGGCGTCGAAGGGAGGGAGCATGCGCCTCGCGGGCATTCTGGTCCTCTTCCTCCTTCTCCCCGCTCCGCAAGCCGACACCGATGTCCTCGGCGTTCCCGAGTGGTACTTCTTCATCCGCATGACCGTCGTCAACCAGGGCAGCACCCTCAAGACCGAGCCCAACGGCAGCTTCCGCAAGGCCGACTGGGACAACAGCGACATGACCTATGTCGAAGGCAAGCTCGACCGCCGAACCAATAGCATGAGCATCACCACGCCCGGCTTGGGGAGGCCCTCGGCGACGAAGGGCCGCTACCAGTCCTGGAGCCTCGACACGAAGGCTCCCCAGGGCCACCGGATTGAGGTCCGTCGGGAGGTCTCCTTCAAGGTCGTGGTGGAAAGCCGCGGAGAGGATTCCTCAATCATCCGGGACACCGACACGTTCACGTCGGAACGCGTCGGATCGGCGCAGGGCCGCGCGGATGTCCGGCTCCAGGTGGACCGCGAGTCGCAGACCTACGCGCTGACGGTCCCGCTGTCCGCCGCCGGCTACGTCCACGAGAAGGAGCAGTCGTCCCGCTGGAACCGCCACGAGCAGCCGGTCACGGGAATTGACTATTCGACGCCCGGCGCGGAGGCCACGGGCGGCCCGCAGAACGAGATAGACCCGCGTTCGATGTCCGACATCCTCTCGATCGAAGAGCCGCTGAAGGGCGGGGCGACGGCGCTTGCGGGATCGCGCCACTTTCCGCTCAAGCTGAAGAGCGACAAGACGGGCCAGGGCAAAACCGACGTCAAACTGGTCGTCGACTGGTCTTTCTCTCCCAAGGCGCCGGACCGCTACGAGCTCGAGATGGAGGCGTTCGCCGACGGCGGCGCGTACGATTCCTGGCGCCCGCGGCCGGGTCCCGACGAAGACACGCCCGGCAGCTTCCTGATTGTCCAGGCCACGCTGAAGGGCCCGGAGCTGGACAACAGCGACCGACCGCGGAAGATCGTGCTCCGCCTGGTCGACGTCTCCCGGGAGAAAGGGGTCTCGATCAACTACCCGGCGAATCCGAAATCGGAGCCCGAACTCGACCTCAAGTTTCTCGACTCCCAGACCCGCAGGACGTTAGTCTTCGAAAAATCGGTCACGTCCCTCGACGAAAAAGTCCGGCAAGTCGTCGCGCGGATGGGCTGTTACGACGGCGGCGCCTGGGGCGAACTAGTTGCCGATTGCGACCTCGTGAGCGGCCGCTACGTGCGCGGACATCTGAAGGGAAAGCCCGGGGAGGATCGCCTCCGGATTCCGCAGCGGCGCCCCAGCAGCCGCATAGCCGAGGCGTGGAATTCGCCCGGCGCCGACGATGCCGACGACGATGCGGAGCCGGTCGGCGATCCCTCAGTAAAGGGAGACGGGCTCACCAACTACGAGGAGTACCGCGGCTTCCACAAACAGGGCGTCTGGAAAGAAGGGGACCCGAACAAGAAGGACTTTTTCGTGCGCGACGAGACCAGCGGCCTCGCCGAGCCGGGGATCGCACGCTTTGCATCGCTGTCCAAGCTCGAGGTGCATCGCCTCAAAAAGAACGAGTTCCCTTCCGACCGCATCATCAACAAGAACCGCACGGAGGGCCCACACCGGAAGGATCAATACGGCGTCAAAATCGTCCACGACTCGACCTTCGGGGATCAATGCGAGGCGCAACCGCGGATGTCCGCTCGCACGCCGCGGAATATCGATCAGGTCGTGGTGGGCAGCGTGCCTTCCGGCGGAGATCCCGCCAGCATCTCCTACTTGGCGTCGTCCGTCGCGCACGAGCTCTTCCACTGCGTCAATGTCGCACACCACGGCGATTTCCAGGACGAGGGGAGGAAAATCATCGTCAAAGGCCCGGTGGGGCCCCGCGACGGCAACCTCAAAATCACCGCGTTCGACGAGACGGGAAAGAACATCACCGCGTCCTTCCCCTACGATGTCGGCGGAGCTACCTGGGTCCACGAACTCAACCGCAAGGGCGGCCGGTCGAGCGGCGACATGGATTGCGTCATGCGATACGACACCGCCTTCGGCATCTACGATCCCACGACTCCGGGCGTCCGGGTCATCTTTTCCGACGGGAACAACTCCGAGCGCCTCGGGTCCGGCCTCTGCACGGCAAAGGATGGAACCCCGCCGAACGTACGCTTCGGCCCGGCGACGCGGGGCAACTGCGCCGCCCAAATCCACGTGAATGACGCGATTCCGCCAAAAGTACGATGAAGCGCCTGCGGATCTCCGTCCTGGCCCTACTGCTCGCCTCGTGCGGGAAGAAAGAACCTCCGCCGGCGCCCCCTCCGGCAGCGGAGAAACCCGCCCTGCCCGCGGAGGCCACGGCGAAGCCTTCAAAGAACGAGGACATCCGGCGCAAAGCGCCGCCCGTCCCGCGGCCCAGCGACGCGCCGCCGGCTTCCTATGTCCCTTCCCGTCCGCATGTGCCGCCCCCGCCCGACCCGGTCGCGCCGATCGTGGGCCTTTCGGCGAACAACTCCGACGACGTGGAGATCCCCCCGGGCTGGCCTCTCGTGCTGCGGCTCCGCGTCCATCCGTCGCCCGGCGGGCTCGTCCGGCTGCCCGCCAAGGACGGCTCCTGGGCCGGGCTGCTCCGCCTCGAGACGACCCTGCCTCTGAAGGCTGGGCCCCGTGCCGTCGGCGAGCTCACGCTGGAGCCCGGCACGTCCGGGATGCTCGTCTGGACCGTGAGCGCGGCCGAACTGGATGCGCTCCCGCGCGGCAAGATGACGATCGTCGCGACGCTCGACTCCTCCAGCGCGGAGGAGGGATTCTGGAAGGGGACGCGGAGCGCCTCGGCGACCCTCACGCTGCTGTCGACGCCGTCCAAGTTGTCGCCGCTCGTCGCCGACCTTACGCGGATCTCGATCGAGATCGACGCCATGATCGCGCAGGGCGACGGCGCTGCGGGGGTCGCCATCGCGGACGCGGCGCTGAAGCAGCGGCCGACCAATCCGATGCTGCACGGCATGCGCGGGCGCGCATTCGAGGCCTCCGGTCGGCTGGAGGACGCGCTGACCGCCTACGCCAGGGCGGCCGAGGAGACGGTGAAGAGCGGCCGGCCGGGGACGCTCTGGGCCAACGAGCAGCGCCGGCTGACGGCGGCGCTGCTGAAAAAGTAACGGCCATCCTCGCCGGGATGGCCGCCGACGATCGCCTATCGGCTGACGGTCAACGTCTCCGGCGTGGCCCTCATCGTCAGGCCGGGGATCGTGAGGATGCCCTCGGCGTCGGCCTGCACCTCGCCCTTCGCGGCCCCAAAGGTCCACTTCAGCGTCTCGCCGGGCTTCACGCCCAGGTTCTGCACTCGACGCAGGGAGACATCCGCCGTCGCCTGTTTGGGGATTTCAAACGTGGTCTTCAGGTCGGCGAGGAACAGCGACATCTCGATCTTGTCCTTGGTGTCGGTCAGGTTCTTCCAACGGAAGAACGCATTGACCTGACCCGGCGCCTTCTCCTTCAGGTTGTCGGGCCAGGGGATCGTGCTGTTGCCGCTGGCGTTCGTGAACGCCGGGTACGCCTCATTCTTTTTCACGCTCAACCAGTCGAACGAGTTGATCAGGTCGTTGACCTTCAGGATCTGGGCGGAATTGTTCGCATGGCCGAAGGGGCCCCAGTAGAAGTAGAGGGCGTACTTGCGGTCGTTCATCGCCTTGACGAAGCGGTCATGGCCTGCCGACCAGCCGTCGTTCTGCCCCGAATAGTCGACCGCAACGGGAGGATCCGGCAGTTTCAGGTCCTTAGGAACTGATTGGGGCGGGAAGTACAAGCGGTTGGAGACGTGTTCGATACCCGCGGGCACGTTGGCCTTGATGGCGGCGAAGACGTCGCCGTGACGCATGCCGATGCCGAGCGTCCCGCTGCCTCCCATCGAGTTGCCGCTGAGATAGACCCGGTTGGGATCGACGGCATAGGTCTGGATCACCCACTTCACGCAATCGATCACCCGTTTCTCCACGGGCATCGGCTCCCCGCCGGAGTTCTTCTTGATCAGGGCCTCGTCCTTGAGGTGCATGCCACCCCACCACCAATCTCCCTTGTTGGCGCGGCAGTCGAGATAGAGGGCGTAGAAATCGTCGGGCGAGCGGTAGATGTCGTGATTCCCCACCTCGGCCGTGCATTTCACGCAGGACATCACGTCATGGCCGGCCGAATGGAGCACGACGTAGAGCGGGGCTCCCTTGCGCTCCTCCTTGGGATGGACGACGACGAAGACGTCCTTCTGCGGCGCCGCATATCCCCACTCGGGCTTGGCGTCGTGCTGATAGACCTCGAAGGGTCTCCCGATGGCCGCCAGGTCCTTCCCCTTGGTGGGATCCTTGGTCGGGGTCCAGTCGGCCGCCCCGGTAAATCCCGGAAGCAGCAGCGCGGCGAGCATGGAGGGCAGGAGAATCTTCATGCCTGAAGTTTACAAAATGCCGGCATTCCGCTGTGCTAATTGGTGAGGGCGGACCCTCCTCACCCATTCAGGCGACTCTAAGGCAGACGTTTTGGATCCTGCCCCTTTGGTCGCGCAAAAGACCAGACGCCCCGCCAGCGGCCGCTCAGCAACAGCGTCGACTGGGCGAAACAGCAGGCCGTCAAGAGCAGGGGGATCCACCGTTCTTCAAGGGGCCGGGCGCGGAGGACGAAGACCGCGGACGCTGCGACCGCGCCGAGGACGACCAGAAAGATCAATGTGATCCACCAATTCTGGGCAGCAGCAAAATCGACCCCCTTAACCGCTGCCCGCACGAGGAAGAAGCCGTAGAAGGCGTAGGCAAGTCCCTTGCCGTGAAGGATGTTCCACGCGATCAGCACGGCCAGGAGAATGCAGGTCACCCGGATGGCGTAGTGCTCGAAGGCCCGTCGACGCATCGCCATGGTCCGCCCAGGGTATCTTGCCTTCTTTCGAAGACCGACAAGAAGAGTGGTGAGGGCGGTGGGGATCGAACCCACGACCCACGGCTTAAAAAATCGACCGACCCCAATTCTACAAACCCTTGGGATTCAGACAACTTCCCGGGACTCAAGGAGTTAGCCGAATTCTGGTGATTGCCGCTGTTGTGCCCAAAGTGGCCATTTTGGGCCTCCGTTGGACACTTTTTGGACACTAAACCGTGCAACTTTGCACGGTTTGTTAAGAGTCGATCCACCGCCCCGTGAGCGGGGCGTTTGAGCGGCTCTGTTCTTTGACAATCGGGGGCTCGAAAGGATCTATGACCGGCGAGGCCGGACCGTTCGGCCTCGTCCCCGAAGTACTCTACCTGTCGCCCCGTGCTTCAGCAGTACCCAGGAAGCACTACGAACGTCGCCAGCTCGCGCCCTCTGAGGCGCGGCGAAAGACAGCTCGGAGCCCCTCGCCCCTTCTCTCGCGGCCCCTCGGGGCCGCCGGCGAGGGGCTCCGCTGCTCTTCGATTCGTGATGCCGATAGCGGCGTCTGGTCTATCCTCCGCTCGGCCTCGGATGACGGCTCCAATCTATCTGGCGCCGATGAACAACTAACCCGCCAGATATCCGGTCCGCAATCTGAAAGCCCCACATTTCGGACGGGGTCGAAGTCTCGACAAACCAGATTGTGTGACCTCCATCCATAACGAGGAGTGATTCAGGACGTTCGCCAAAGGCGAGCGTGAAATTACCCTCGTTCCGGATGCATTCACTTACTTCGTCCCAGACGAGTTCAGCTGACGGGGAGGGCTTTGGAACTAACCGACTGAAGAAGGAAAGAACGGTGTTTGTCGGTTCTAGCCAGCGGGGCTTCCCTTCGTCAGCCATGACCTGTACAAGCTTTAGCGTGAGAGACTTGAACTCTTCTTCCCACAAGTCGTCAGTGTCCTCCATGTCCTCAAAACCCCAGGCGATGTAGTGTGCGTCATGATCAACCGGAGACGGCCAGATGGCGAAAACGTCCCGATTGCCCGGTAGATTGCGAAACGCAAATGTTTGAGGACATTTCGCGGCATTTAGAGCCCAAATTCGCTTCTCTGCCATTGGTACAACCGAGTCTAACGCGATCGGGGCACAAGGGACTAGAGCGCCAGAAATATTTTGGCATTCCCATCTAAGTGCCATGCCCAAGGCCTGGCACCCAAATGCCCCTTGAGGAATAAGGGGCATCGAAGCCCGGCGACATGGCGCGGGAGGAGAGACCTCGCGCCGTCGCCCAACGAATCCGGTTCCGAAAGCGCGCCGGCACCAGCGGACGGCACCATGGATGCCGCCCGTCCGCCGCCGTCGCCGCCCCACGCCTCACGGGACTCGCGCCGAACGTGACCTACGAGTCCGGGGTCGGTACGGGTCGGCCGGGGTCCGGGGCCGGGAACCGCGTCGCCAGGCATCCCACTACCGTAGTCCCCCGTGGTCGCGGCCGATGGACCTGCCCGGTCCGTCGGCCCAGGTCGGGCAGCAGCCCGCCCACGGGAGACGAACGACATAGATCCGCTCGGGCGCAAAGCAGGAGAAAAGGTGGTCCGGGGCGGGCGATCCGCTCGCTCCCGGCTCCTGCTCCGAGGCCCATGGCAACTCCGGGCTCGGTCAACAAGGCGGGGCCGTCGCGGGGCCCCGGGGGGTTCCAGGCGTGCAGGAAACGGCGCGCAGCGCTGTTTCCTGCACGGGGTTACGCGGTGCTTCCTCAAATAGCACCGTCTTTCCACGGATTTCGTCGCTCCGGCACGACGTCCAGCTCTGAACAACTGCAATTCTCGCGCGATTCTGAAGGAGCCACCCCAATGGGCGAGCGGAGATGCTCTAGCTACAGGGGAAGGACTCGGGGACCCGAGAGCCGGGGAGAGGAGGTGCAGTTTGTCTCATTCCGCTCCCAATTCCTTCGCCGTGCCCTTCACCGCCGGTCCACAGTTAGCGGGGAGATTCCGGAGAAGGATCTGAAGAGCTTCCCTGGCTGTCCCTTCGCCGAGGAGTTTGAGGTCCATGGTCGTCACCTTGTATCGCCCCTCCCCGAGCGGCGTGACCGCAGGACAGTCCCGAGTGTAGGGATAGCCGGTGCATCGGCTGAAGCAGAGCGTTATCAGGCTGGTAAACGGAAACAGCTTCCGCAGCGCGGCTTCCTTGGATGCCAGCTCCAGAATCTCCTGCAGAGGCCTTTCAGGAGGATTCGGTTCCTTTGCCAGCAGGCGCAGCCATGTTTCTTCGACTTCCGTTCCCTTCTCGAAGGCTCTCGCCATGGGTCCGGCCCGGAAGAAGGCAAAGCGCTCTTCCATCAGCGCAATACTCAGATCGTCTGCGATCCAAGCGTGCAACGCCTTGGCCATCTCTTCCAATGAAGGAGTTTCGCCCTGACTGATCCAGACACCCTGGTCCCAGAAGTCGAAAAGGAAAAGACGCTCATTCTGGGCCATGTAGATCTGGGAGAACCGCTTCGCGGCTCCGACTCGCGCGTAGGCAGGAAACCTTCCGCGCTTTTCCTTGGGAATATCTAAGTCCCTGGCAGTAAGCGAAGATCCGACGCGGGTTAGTGCGTCTTGAACGGCGTCCGAAAGGCCGCCGAGCTCATGGACGTCGTCGTAAAGTCCCACGCTCACACTCGCGCCCAATGGGCAAACCGTCATTCCGATTATACCGGTCGCAGAGTAACCAGGAGAGGTAGCGTATGAGCATTTCCAAGATGAAAGACGAGCTCCACGCCAAGCTCTGGCAGGCGCAGCAGCGCTGGTTCTCGCTCAAGGACCAGGGCTACACCAAGCACAACCTCAAGGTCCAGGGCCTCCGCGAGCGCGGGGACATGTTCTACGCCACCCGGGGAATCCTCTTCACCGGCGCCACGCGCCTGGCCTACGAGCAGGAGCTCAAGCGCTTCCTGGACTATGCCTACGCCGTCCGGGGCAAGTCGGACAACGCCCAGATCGACAAGAAGGATTTCCGGGCCTACCTGGAGGCCAGGATGGCCGAAGGCGGGGCCAAGGCCGAGATGAACAAGATCCGGGCTGCCTGCGTGAAGTTTGGCGCGCTCTACGGCAAGTGGGAGTCCTTCCACGCTCTCTCGAAGAAGCTGGGCGAGAAGATCCGGGAGCTCTCCCGCTCGGGCCAGCTCCGCGGCCCCGCCCGGCCGCACGTCACGCCCGAGGTCCGCCAAGCCGTCCTCCAGCGCCTGAGGGACCTGGATACCAAGGCCGAGGCCAGGACCGGGCTGCCCCGGGCCTATGCCCTCACCCTCGAGCTCCAGAAGGAAGCGAGCCTGCGCTCGATCGAGGCGACGGAGCGCTTTGGCCGGCAATCCCTCGCCGGGCTCGAGGGGGACAAGGGAAGGATCTCCATCCTCGGGAAAGGCGGAAGGGTCCGGACGGCGCTTATTTCGGCTGACCTGTACCGACGCCTGGAGGCCCACTTCGAGCGATCCCAGGCTGCGGCGCTCGCGACCCGTCGGGCCTACCAGGTCGCCCTTCGTCGCGCGGTTCTGGCGATGGGCGGGACCTCGACCGGCAGCCATGCCCAGCGGCGCACGTCGGCGGTTGAAACGAAGAACGCGAAGTATCAGGACCACGTTAGGGACGGCAAGACGACTAAGAAGGCTCGGCAACTCGCGCTCCAGGATACCGTCGAGCATCTTGGCCATTCGAGGCATCGGAAGGACCTGGCGGCGGCTTACTTGCTTCTCTAATTCGTGATTGGTGATTGGAGGCTGGGCATACTCTGACACAGTTTTGGATTGGGGACTCCGGCAGTGCTTCGACAGATGTATACGAAATCTACCTGGGGAGCGGATTTCAGGCAGCCTATGGGCCGACTTGGCCGCCAATCGAGTCAAATGGGGGGGCAGATGTGATACGCTGGCATCAATGGATTTGCTCAAGGAACTAGAGGACCGACTCATGCCAGCGTTCCGTGAGGTGAGCTTCCAGATAACGGCTGAACTTCCCAGCGTGAAAGCAATTGTGCGAGCCTTCCTTGCTGGCACGAATACGAATCGACCATGCCAATGCTGGTCGATCGAATGTCTCATCCCCCAACCGGCGGCTGAGCTGCCCGACAACGTGGCACTCGTGGTGAGTGTTGAGCAACTCAATACAAACCCGATGATCGCAGCTGATGTCTGTTGGGGAAGTCCGATTGGCTTTGTTGAGGCAGAAGCCTTGCCTGAGCCCATCCCTTTCGACGCTGAAGGCGCCAATGCAGTCGAGTCGCGGCTCTCTGCTCTATACGAAGCTCTCAAAGAAGCCCTCCGGCGAGGCAGGCCACCGAGAGCTTAGTTAGCGCAGCCCCGGGTGATGCGCCAGACCGGTAGGTCGATCGATCCAGCGGCACCAGCCCCATCAGCCATTCGGTCGTCAGGTGAAAATGCGGGTATCTTCCGCCGAGTGGTGTGAAACTCCTGGCTGGCTCTTGGGGTTCAGGCGGGAGGACCGGGCCAGCGCTCATCTCGGCCGACCTGTACCAGCGCCTGGAGGCCCCCTTCGCCCGCTCCCAGGCGGCGGCGCTGGCGCCCCGGCGGGCCTACCAGGTTGCGCTCCGCAGAGCCGCTATAGCCGTAGGTGGGACGTCAACGGGCAGCCACGCCCAGCGGCGGACCTCGGCTACGGAAGTGAAGAACGCCAGGTACAAAGACCACATCAAAGACGGAAAGACGACCAAAGAGGCGAAGAAATTGGCGGTTCAGGATACGGTCGAGCACCTGGGCCATTCGCGCCACCGAAAGGACCTAGCAGCGGCGTACCTCCCTTAGACCTCACATCGCAGTCAGCTGGCCCCGTCCGCCCAGCGGGCCCGCGACCGGGGGCCTGGCGGCGGGGGCGCGGCAAAACTCTTTCGGTTTCGCTTATATTTAAACCCCGCCCCTCAGAATCCTCTCGTCCCTTGGGAAGTGGACTAGATCGGGTTTTTGTTCGGAGGCGCAGGCATGTCATACCCTCCCAAGCTGCTGTTCGTCGTCGTTCTTCTTGTCGCTCCCTGGGCGGCCTCGGCCGACAATGGAGGACCGGTGATTACCCTGTCTCCGCCCTCATTGTCGTTCTCCGCCCTTGAGGGAGGGCCCCTTCCGGCGCCGCAGTCGATGACGGTGACGAATTCCGGCGCCGGCATGCTCGACTGGAACGCCTCGAGCAATCAATCCTGGCTGACCGTGACGCCGGCCTCGGGCCGTCTCAGCGCCGGTCAGAGCGCAGCCGTGACGGTCCAGATCAGTGCTCAACCTCAGGCGGAAAGCTGGACGCCCATGAGCTCCGTGAACGCTCCCTCCGCGCGCGAAGATCATGACGCAGCCTGGACCGGCTCCCGGATGGTCCTCTGGGGAGGCGAGCTGTGGGGATCGCTGACGAACACCGGCGGAGTATACGATCCCGTGACCAACACGTGGACCGGCGCGACCTCTCTCGTGAACGCGCCGACGCCTCGTACCCTGCACACCCTCACCTGGACCGGGCAGCAAGTGATCGTGTGGGGCGGCAGCACCGGCGCAGGCGGGGGCGACACCTACTACAACCAGGGCTACAAGTACGACCCCGCGGCGAATCAGTGGCTGGGAACGATTTCCACCCAGGGGGCTCCGAGTCCCCGGAGCTTCCATACCGCCGTCTGGACGGGATCGCGCATGATCATCTGGGGCGGCTATAACGGCATCCAGCGTCTGAACACGGGAGGGATCTATGATCCCGTGAAGAACAAATGGGTCGGATCCACGTCGACGGTCAACGCCCCGGCTCCCAGGCTTCATCACGTCGCCGTCTGGACCGGCACGGAAATGATCGTCTGGGGCGGGCAGGACGACTCGAACAATCTGAGCGACGGGGCACGCTACAACCCCACGACCGACACCTGGACCCCGATCAGCACGGTCGGAGCGCCCATTGGCCGGCAGGCCGCCGTGGCCGCCTGGACGGGCTGGGAAATGCTCATCTGGGGTGGCTACATCAGCCCCGGGAACTCGACCCAAACCGGGGCGCGGTACAACCCGACCACCGACACCTGGGGCGGGGAGACGACCCTGGAGAACGCCCTGTCCGCCCGCCAGTCCCTGAGTGGGGCCTGGACCGGATCGAAGTTCATTCTCAGCCACGGCGCACACTCGGGCGGCCCCTTCTTTGACGACGGCGCCATCTACTCGCCCGCGGTTCTGCCCCGCGGCACCCATCTGGCCACGATCAAGGTCAGCGGACCCGACGGGCTCATGAAGACGGCACCCGTCACTCTTTCGGTGAGCGTCCCGCCCCCGCCTGACCTTCGGATCACCGGCGCTGCGCCGGTCCCCGGGAGCACGGTCGGCGGCTCCGCCGATACGATCGTGCTTACCCTGAACGAGGCTCTCGATTCGAGCTCCATCGACTCCAGTTCCGTCAAGCTGCTCCGTGCGGGTCCCGACGGAGTGTTCGGAACGTCGGACGACGTCGTCCTGACTCCCGCGGTATCCCTGCTGGGAACGAACCAGATCCAAGTCAGCCTTGCGGGCATCCCCATCCTGAACGAGGACCTGCGACTCGTGATCTCGGGCACGCCGCCGGCCTTCTCCGGCCGCTTCGGACACTGGAAGTTGGACGAGGGGACGGGGGTTTCGACCGCGGATGCGTCCGGGAACGGCAGGGTCGGGATTCTCGATAACGTCGCCTGGTCGGTCGGTCGCGTCGGGAACGGCCTCCACTTCACGGGCGGGGCGGAACGGGTCAACATCGACGCAGGCACGATCCCGCCGTCCTGGTCCGCCGCCATGTGGATCAAGCGGGAGGACTCGCCGAATCTCGAGTCGCGCATCATGGATTGCCAGGCCGGCGACACCTTCGGCACGTCCTTGCGTCTGGAGCAGTTCAATCCGGCGGATCGGGTCGGCTTTACGACGTACAACATCCAGGACTACTTCTTCGACTACATCGCTCCCGTCAACACGTGGACCCACCTCACGTTCGTGGGCACCGCGTCGGGGACCTCGCTGTACGCCAACGGAACCCTGATCGGCACCCACCCGGCCTCGGTATCCCTCTTCGTGGCGAAGCTCGGGTCGTTCTCGATCAACGCGATGAAGGGGATTCTGGACGAAGTGCAGGTGTACAGCCGGGCACTTACCGCGGCGGAGATCCTGTCCCTTGCCCGTCTGGACGGGACGGTGAGGGGGACGTCCGGCAGAGTGCTCGACGGCGACTATGCCGGCAGCTTCCCCACCGGAGACGGCGTCTCGGGGGGCGACTTCCAGGCGACCTATCGGCGCTGACCCCGGCACAAGTTCTTCGGCCCGGCATGCGGTGGTCTGAACAACCATCGCATGCCGGGCCTCGACTGTCTTGGCAGGGAACATCCGTCACAGGAACTGGATCAGTTTTTTCTAATCTCCCCTTCTCCGACCCCTATCATTACAGAGGAGCGGCCTAGCGGCCCGAGCTCCTTTGCAAAGGAAATGCAGACATGAAGCTCGCCCTGATCGTCGCCCTGCTGGGATTCAGTACCACCGCGCGAGATGCCGGAGGCGACGCGGCCGAGGACGTGAAGGCCGCCGTCGCCAAGGTCGCCGATGCCGCCAACTACACTTGGACTCGGGATCTCAAGGGCTCCCGCTCCAGCTGGACCGTCGAGGGCAAGGCCGACAAGGACGGCCTGGTCTGGCTCCTGGTCAACGACCGGGGTCAGAGGGAGGGCCTGTGGAAGGGCGAGACCTGGGCGGTCAAGACCGAGGGCGGGTGGAAGGGCCCCGCCGACGCCATGCCCGGCGGCGGCGTCAAAGACCCGGGCAACATGATCATGGGCCTCAAGAACATCGGGGTCGCGACCTCGGAGGCTCTGCAGCTGCTCGGCGGCACGAAGGAGCTCAAGTCGGAGGGGAACGGCACCTACTCCGGCGATCTGACCGATGACTTGATCAAGGATCTGTGGGTACCGGGCTCGTCGAAGGCCACGAACCTCCGCCTTGAGAAGCTCAAGGGCTCGGTCAAGTTCTGGCTCAAGGGGGAGACGTTGAGCAAGTACGAGTTCAAGATCTCGGGGACCAGCGTCTACAAGAACGGCGAGGCCCCATTCGACCGGACGATCACCACGACCTTCAAGGATGTAGGGTCGACCAAAATCCAGATCCCGGCCGAAGCGAAGGCCAAGATGAATTAGCAGATCGGTGTCGGATAGTCCCCTCAGCGCCCGCCCGAAAAGAGCGCCTCGATTTCCCGATCGACGTCCGATTCGAGCTCCACCGACGGCCGGATGATTGCGCGCAGGTGCTCCCGGAGACGGGTCCGAAGGCGGTGAAGCCGGTTCTTCCGGTCAGTCACCGTGAGTCCCTCGCCTTTGCCGTCGGTGAGAAGCGCGAACTCCTCGGGAGTGACTTCCTCGCGAAGGCGCGCGACCGCGAGCGACATCGTCTCGATCGCCCACTGCCGGAAGAATGCCTGCTCGGGCGTCGTCTCGTCGGAAGGCAGATCCACCTCCGCATCGACGAAGGCAAAGCCTCCTCCCCGCTTCCGCGCCGTCGCGCGGTCGTACTGGTCCGAGAGGAAGTACGTGAGCGAGGCCTGGAGGAACGAGCGGAAGCGTCCCTTTTCGGGAGAGACGTTCTTCAGGAAGTCCTTCTCGACGAAGGCCGCGAAGAAGGACTGGGCGAGATCCTTGGCGGTTTCGACGTCGTTGCCCCGCCGCCGGATGAAGAAGTAGACGGGCTTCCAGTAGGTGGCGATCAGGGATTCGAGCGCCTGCTGCCGCTCGGGGGATGAGGCGTCTTTGGCCTGGAGGACCTGAGTCCAGAGCGTGGGCTGAAACCCGGAGCGGTTCCCGCCAATGTCGGTCTCTTGCGGCATTCTGCTGCCTATCTTACTGCGAGTATCCTTGAAACGGACCTGTCATAATAATCCTGGAACCTCAACCCGCTTTGTTTAAAACCCGGGGTTCCGGATTCCTATCCCTGTGCGTAAGACCGACATCGGGAGGATGAGATCGTGGCAACCTTTCGGCGCGTTGTCCTGCTCCTCTGCCTGGTCGCCGGAGCTCCCGCGTGCGACAGCGGGCCGGCCAAGGCGAAGGACCAGACGCCGCCGGCGGCAGTGAGCGATCTTGCCATCGCGGGAAGCACCATCACGACCCTGACGCTCCGCTGGACCGCCCCTGGCAACGATGGTAACTCGGGAACCGCGTCGTCGTACGAGATCCGAAGCAGCACCACAACGATCACCGCCGGAACCTGGGGCTCCGCGACGCTCGTCGCCGGCGTGCCCACGCCGCTCCTGGCCGGCACGATCCAGACCTTCACGGTGACCGGGCTTGCGCCCAACACGGCGTATTTCTTTGCTCTGAAAACGACGGACGCGGCAGGCAATGTGAGCGCCCTCTCGAATGTCCTGGCCGCGTCGACGACCCCGGGACACGTGGGCTACGTCGCCGACGCGAACGTGGTGGGAGCGCCGGAGCTCTTCGTGGCCGATGACCAGGGGACCATGCTCGTGAACGTCTCCGCGGGACTCGGGACGGTGGCGGTGAACTGGTTCGTCTGGTCTCCGGACGGCACCAAGATCGCCTTCATGGCCACGGTCGCGGGTGTTCGTGAGCTTTACGTGGTCTCGTCCTCGGGGGGCCCGGTGACGAAGGTGTCCGGACCCATGGTCGCCGGAGGGAACGTTCAGATCATGTATTGGGCGCCGGACAATTCCCGGCTGCTCTACATCGCCGAGCAGGATACCGTGACCGTGCGGGAGCTCTATACCGTCCGGCCGGACGGGACCGGAAGGGTCAAGATTTCCGGGCCGATGGCCGCGGGCGGAACCGGGGTCGCCGGACCCATCGCCGCCTGGTCCCCCGATAGTTCTCGGATCGCCTATCCGGCCTTCCAGGACAGCTCCACGGTTTCGGAAGTTTACACCTCGCTCCCCGACGGGACCGGGAACGTGAAGGTCTCCGGCACCCTGGTCGCCGGGGGAACTACGGGGTTTCCCGCGTGGTCGCCGGACGGCTCGAAGCTCGCCTACCCCGCCATGGAGAATACCCTCAACGCGATGGAGCTCTTCACCGTCTCTCCGGACGGGACCGGGCGGGTCCGCGTGTGCCCGCCCTTCGCCGCGGGACAGAGCGTGACGTCGCTCCTGGCCACCCTCCCCGTCCGGTTCAACAACTGGTCCAAGGATAGCCAGCGCCTGGTCTACATCGCGAACCAGGATTCGACGACCTCGAAAGACCTGTACTCGGTAAAGGCGGACGGGACCGGGAACGTAAAGCTGAGCGGCACCCTCGCCTCCGGCGCGAACGTGACCCAGTTCCAGTGGCAGCAGGGTTCCGGCGCCCGGGTCGCCTATTCGGCCGACCAGGACACGAAAGGCGTGATCGAACTCTACTCGTCTCTGGCCGCCGGAGGAGGAAACGTCAAGGTGTCCGCGCCCCTGGCCCCGGGAGGCCACGTCGAGGCGCCCTCGACCGCGAGCGGCAGCTTCTTCTGGTCGTGGGACGGGAGCCGGATCGCCTACCGGGCCGACGGAACGCCCGTGGGGACCCGGGAGCTCTACACGGCGCTCCCCGACACCGCGGCCGGGACCGTGAAGGTCTCCGGCACCTTGCTCGGGACCGAAGTGACGGACTTCTCCTGGAGCGCCGACAGCGCGAGGATCCTCTACCGCGCGCAGGAGACCACGGCCGGGATCTACGATCTTTATTCCACGCTGGCCGGAGGCGGCGGCCGCGTCAAGCTCTCCCCGACCATCAGTTCGGGAAGCGGCGTCCTGGTCTCGGTCCAGGCCAGCGCCTTCAGCCCGCGCATGTTCTTCCGGACGGCCACCTCAAACGGCTCGCCGATCGAGCTCTACGCCGCCCTGCCGGACGGTTCCTCGACTCTCAGAATCTCCGGCCCCGTCGTCTCGGGTGGAAACGTCCAGTTCTTCTTCGTTCGGTGATTCCTTGGAAGAGATGAAGCGGCGCGCACGACTGGTCCTGCTTCTCGTAGCCGGCATACTCCCCGCCTGCGGAGGCGGTGGAGGCGGCGCGGCTCCAGGTCCCGGCGCCACGGGCCCGGCGGGACTTGTCGCCAGCGCCGGAGACGGCTGGGTCCGGCTCGCGTGGAGCCCGCCGGCGGGAGCGGCGTCCTTCAATCTCTATCGCGCGACGGCCCCGGGAGTGACCAAGTCTACGTACGCGGGACTGCCGGGAGGGACCAAGATCTCCGGAGTCACGGATCCGTCCACCGACCTGGGCGTGTCGAACGGAACGACCTATTACTATGTCGTGACGGCGGTCGACCCGAGCGGCGAAGGACCCGAATCTCTCGAGGCCTCGGCCACGCCAGGAATTCCCTCGGGATGGTTCTGGCAATACCCCTCCCCTCAAGGGAACGATCTCCTGGACGTCTGCTTCGTGGACGCGAATCTCGGGTGGGCCGTCGGACCCCGGGGGATGATCGTCGCCACCACCGACGGCGGGGTGCACTGGACGCAATCGAGGAGCGGAACGCTCGAGAATCTGAACAGCGTCTCCTTCGTCAGTGGCCTCGAGGGATGGGTGGCCGGAGGAGCGGGGACCATTCTCCATACGACCGACGGCGGCGTCAGCTGGTTGCCCCAGGCGAGCGGCACGACCAAGATCCTCGGGAAAATCAGATTCGTCGGTCCGCAGAAGGGCTGGGCGGTGGGCTCGGCGGGAACCCTGGTCGCGACGGTCGACGCTGGAGCCACGTGGACCCCCCAGACGAGCGGCGTCGCCGTCGACCTCAAAGACGTCGCCTTCGTCGACGGCATGACCGGATGGATCGTCGGATTGGGCGGGACGATCCTTGCGACCACCGACGGCGGGCAGACCTGGAATCCCCAGACGAGCAGCACGGCCCAACACCTGACGGGAGTCGCGTTCGTCTCCGCGAACGTCGGGTGGGCTTGCGGGTTCGGAGGGACGATCCTCGCGACCACCAACGGCGGCGCGACCTGGAACCCGCAGAGCTCGGGAACGGGTCAGATTCTCCTTTCCGTGAGCGCGACCGACGCCCAGACCGCCTCCGCCGTCGGCGTCACCGGCAGCGGCCAACCCGGCGTCATTATCCGAACGACGAACGGCGGGACCAACTGGAACGCCCAGACGAGTCCCGTGTCATCGACTTTGGCCGCGGTCTGCTTCCTCGACGCGTCCACCGGATGGGCCACGGGGACGTTCGGGCTCATTCTGGTCACCACCAACGGCGGAGCCACCTGGACCAAACAGGCGGGCGCCGGCAGTGTGTTCATTCACAAGGCCTTCTTCGCGAACGATCTCGTGGGATACGCCGTCGGCACCGACCTTCCGAATGGCGTATCGATCGATCCGCCGCTCGTTCTCAAGACTGTCGACGGCGGAACGATCTGGGCAAAGATCTCGCCCGGGACGAGTCGCAGCCTCCGGTCCGTCTGGTTCGTTTCCCCCCTCGAGGGGTGGGTGGTCGGGGACGCGCTCACGCTCCTTCACACCACCAACGGCGGTGCCACGTGGTCTCCCCAGACCTTCACGCTCGGCGTCGACGATTTCTCCGACGTCTGCTTCGTGGATGCGCTCACCGGGTGGGCGTCGACCCACGCCAATCAGATGATCGGCACGATCGACGGCGGCGTGACGTGGACGCCTCTTGCTCCCGGGTCCTCGTCGGGGATCAATGCCATCCGCTTCGTGGACGCGAACACGGGGTGGCTGGTCGGTGGAAGCGGCACCCTCAGGTTCACGACGAACGGCGGCGCGACCTGGTCGCCCCAGACGAGCGGCGTGACGACGTCCTTGAACGCAATCTCCTTCGTGAGCACGACCCGGGGCTGGATTGCCGGGCAAGCGGGCGTCATCCTCGCCACGACCGACGGCGGGACGACTTGGACCCCGCAGAGCTCGGGAGTTACGGGCATTTTCGGCAGCATCAGCTTCGCCGATGCCACGACAGGATGGGCCGCCTACGACATCAGCGGAATCCTGAAGACCAGCGACGGCGGCGCCACTTGGTCCCCTCAGGTGCTTCCCAGCGCCATTCCCAGGATTCCGGAATGCGTCGTCGCCAGGAGTCCGACGCTCGCCTGGGCCCTGGGCGTCGGGATCGTCAAAACCGTGACCGGCGGCAACTGATGACTTTCGGACGCCGCGCGAAACCGCGGATACCATTACTGATGCGACCTGAGTCGTTGGAGGGCATATGCCGATGCTTGGCACGCTGACGTTGGGCCTGCTCCTGGCCGTCCTCACCGTCCTTCCCCAGGAACCCTCGAAAGACGCGGCGGATCGCCTCTCCAAGTGCCTCCGGAAGCTGGGCTCGGACGACTTCCAGGAGCGGCAGGCCGCGTCCGCGGAACTGGCCGACCTTCCCGTCGACGCCATCGCGCTGATCGAAGCAGAGATCAAGAAAGGGTCGCACGAGGTCGAGGTGCGGTCGCGCCTGGAGGCCGCCCTTCCCAAGCTGCGCGTCAAGGCCCGCCGGGAGGCCGTCCGGCGTAAGAAGGAGCTCCTGCAGGCGTGGGTCCGTAAGGAAGTCCTCGACGCGTTCGACAAGAACGGCCAGAAGGACGGGCGCTGGGATCACCCGGCCCGCGAGGGCCTCGAGCTCGCGGTCCAGGTCTGGTCCGGCGTCCGCCAGGACGAGGGGAGCGTGGCCCCTCGCGCCTACAGCCTGCTCAGCGACGCGGTCGCGGCCGGCTGCGAGGATCCGGAGCTGCTCTTCGCCCGGGCGCGGATGTACGACGTCGGTGTCAAGAAGGACTTCAACGAGTCGTTCAAGCTGCACCTTGCCGCCGCCACCGCGATGAAGGCCCGCGGGTCGGCCTACGCGCCCTACCGGCAGTCCGCCGCCTTCTGGCGCATCGCGGATTACCTGTCCCGGGCCAAGAAGACCCTCTCCGACAAGGAGCGCGACGAATGCACGGCGTGGCTGGAGCTGGCCGTGGGCCAGCTTCGCCTCGCGGCGAAGGACCCGGCGGCGCCGCTCGTAGCACTGATCGACCTGGGATCGGGGATGACAGCGACCTGGAAGACCCTGACCAAGGATCGCAAGGACGGCATGGACAAGGTCCTGGCCGCGTTCAGCGACGCCCGGCCGCAGGGGATCCTGCCGCTGGTCTATAAAGGCGAGGAGCTCATCCATTACGCCTGGGATGCCCGGGGCGGCGGCTGGGCCAACACGGTCACCGACGAAGGGTGGAAGCTGATGGCGGAACGCCTCGCCGCCGCGGAAGCCGCTCTCACGAAGGCGTGGGAGATGGATCCTTCCGACCCCATCGCCCCGACGCGGATGCTCCAGGTCGAGCTCGGTCAGGGCAAGGGTCGCCCGGTCATGGAGACCTGGTTCAAACGCGCGATGGAGGCGGATCCTGACAATCACGACGCCTGCAAGAAGAAGATGTACTACCTGGAGCCCAAGTGGCACGGCAGCCCCGAGGAGATGATCGCGTTCGGGAGAGAGCTGGTCGCCGAGGGAAACTTCGAAGCCCGGCTTCCGTTCGGCCTGACGGACGCGCACGTCAATCTGGCGGGATACGAGGAGAATCCAAAGGCGCGCCTCGACTACTACAAGAAGCCGGACGTCTGGAAGGACGTGCAGTCGGTCTACGAACCCTACTTGAAGCTGCACCCGAACTCGGCGTTCGACCGTTCCTGGTACGCGAAGCTGGCATGCCTCTGCGGCCAATTCGCCGCCGCGGACGCCCAGTTCCAGATCCTGGGCGGCAAGGTGCAGGCCTCCGTCTTCGGCACCCGGGCCGAGATGGAGCGGATGAGGACCGAAGCCGCGGAAAAGGGACGTTAGTAGCGTCGTGCCGCCCGTAAGGAGCCCGGCTCCACTGATTACCACCGACTGAAGGGGCAAACCTGTGAACTTGATTCTCGTGCGTCTTGGTTGGGACGGAACATTGCTACCAAGGTAGATGGTGGGGTCTGGATCAAGATTATCGCTTGTCCAGCTTTAGCGCAGCTTCTTGCATTGCCCACCGGAAACCGGCACCGGGGTCAGCTTGGTAACCTTGTAAACCATCGCTTGAGGTCGCTTCTCACTTCCGCTTCTTTGCAAGAACTTGGACTTCCGAATCGCTCAGGGGCCGATCATAGATGCGCACCTCGTCGAGAATTCCAGCGAAGTGCCCATTCGCAGTAGCCCCGGGCCGGCTGCCTCCCCATCGCCCGAATTCGAAACGCTTCACCGCCCCCTTGAGGGGGGAAGCCGTCGAACTGTCCTTCAGTTCCCCGTTCAGATAGAGTCGATTCGTCTTGCCGTCAAAGGTGTAGGCGAAGTGTAGCCACTGATTCCCGGGCGGCGGGTCGATGGCGGCGAGAAAGGCCCCTCCCCAGATGTTCATGCCCACCTTCCCCTGCCAGTAGAGGGCATGAAGCCCCATGTCCTTCTCGATGTCCGAGAAGGCAATCATCACTCCATACCCGTCGTGAACCTTCTCTACCCACTGCCACCAGGCGACGGTCTTGGGAGCCTCCGAGGCCGGGAGTCCGGAGACGCCTAGCGAGACGAATCCGGCGCTGCCGTCGAAGCTGAGGGCACTCCCGAAAACTCCGGGCACCCACTTCACCCCGCCGTTTAGAGATCCGTGATTCCCACGGCCCGACGTGTCGGCCGCGGTCGTCCCCTTGCCCTCGTCGAACAGCCACTGTCCCACCAGTCCTTTGGTGGGGACCAGTCTTGCTGCGGGAGATTCGGCCGTGTTCCGATCGCCTTTCGCGCCTCCCAACTCTTCGAGGCGCTTTTCCACCTTCACCTTGCTCAGGCCCGACAGCTTTGCTATCGCCTGTTCGTACCAGTGGGCGGCACGCTGGCGGAGGTTCGAGCGGGACAGGCCCGTCTCCTTCTCGGCTCGGTCCCACCACGCATCCCCGAGGGCGGATAGCTCCGCGGCCTCGGAGGGTTTGGAGAGATCCCTGGCCGCCAGCGCCTTGAGAGCCGGGTCGCTCCCTTTGGCAATCTTCGGAAGTCCGCCCTCCCAGTCTCCGAGCGTGAAGCACTCGAACTCCCCCACCGCTTGATTGGCCTCCGGACTGTCGGGGGCGGCGGCCAGCGTCTCGATCGACTTCTTGGCCCTTTCGTACCGTTCCTGGACGGCGGCCATGGCCTTGGACTGCGACTCCGCCTTTGTGACGAGGGGGACGTCCTTCCCTTTTTTCGCCGCGGCGAGCGCGCTCTGCGCCGCCTTCGCCGCCAGATCGAACTGGCGGGCCTGGCAAGCCTCCTCGGCCAGGGTGACGTACGCCTGCGCGACGGCCTTCTGTTCCTCGGGCGTTCGCGGCATGCCGGCCGCCGCGGCCAGTACCCCGTTTTTCAGGGCGAGGGGGTTCGTCGCATAGACGCGGCACATCTCGTCGACCGCCCGGAAGGCGGTGTCGAGGTCGCCGCCCCGCGCGGCCAGGTCCTGGGACTCGCGGAGCAGGACGTAGCGAGCCGCGTTGTCGTCCTTGGTCTCCGCGCCCTGCCTGAGCAGGTTCTTTGCCAGCGCCAGCCGGTCCGCGGGGGCACGCTTCGCGTAGTCGTCCTTGAAGATGCCTCGGATCGTCTTCTCCGCTTCCTTCTGGGCGGCGTCGTCGGGGACCTCCAGCTTCTTGTCCTGCGTCCCCGGCCCGGAATTCTCGAGAATCTGGCGTGGCAACAATCGAACTTCACGTGTTCCGATGCCGCCTGTGGCCACAGGGAAGGCCAGGAGAACGATCGACGCCAGAAGCTTCATCATTCTCCCTTTTGCATTGCCAGCGCTTGGATTTCCGCCTCCGACAGCGCACGGTTGTAGATCCGGAAGTCGTCCAGAACCCCGCTGAAGCAGTTCTTCACGTCGTACCCGAGGGCGATGCTGCATCCCGGGTGTACGGTCTTCGGACTGCTCGGACCGTCCGCCGCATGCTTCCCGTCCACGTACAGCTTCGGGACGCGATTGACGTACACCAGCGCGATATGGGTCCACGTCTTGGATTCTTTCGCGAGGCTGATTGGGGACGGAAGGTAATTGCCGGTGTGCTCCATGACGACGATCTTGGCGGTGGAGACTCGGATACCGGCCCCGGCGTGATCCAATGAGCCGAAGAACGTTTCGCCGTGGGTGGGGTAGATAGCGAAGGTGTCCGGGCCGGAAGGGAGCGCCCATAGGGTCATCGTAAATGTGTTCGTAACCGAGGCATAGGGTTTGGGAGATACGACGACGTGACTGTCTGCGCCGTTGAACTTCAGGCCTTTGCCGAATCTCCCCTTCGTCCACTCCGGCCCGTTCTTCAGGGTTCCGTGGTTCCTGGTCGGCGAGGAATCTTTCGCCTCGTTGCCCGCCCCTTCTTCAAACTTCCACCATCCCACTAGCCCGTCTCGGAGCCGCGTCGCCATCGGGATAGCTTGCAGGTTGGCTTGGTCGAGCTCCGCCAGACGCTTCTGCACCTTCGACTGGGCGATCCCGGTCGCCCCCGGGAGCGCCTGCCGGTACCACGACCCGGCCCGATTCTGGAAACGCAGCTTCTTCCAGGCGGACTTCTCCTTCTCGGCCAGGTCCCACCAGCCGTCGCCGACCGAAATCATGTCCCCCACTTGCGTGGGTTGCGCGAGTTCCTTTTCCGCAAGGGACTTCAGGGCGGAGTCGGATCCATGGAGCAGGAGGAGTCGGCCGGTGTCCCAATCGTTCCGTGCCAAGCACAGGTACTGGCCGATTTCGGAGCTGGCCGCGGGGTCGCCCGGATTCAAGACCACCGCGTCGCGGGCCTTCTTGACCGAATCGAAGCGCGCCTTCGCCTCCGAGACCTCCTTGGCGCGGGCCGCCGTGGCCGCCACCGCGAAGAAATCGTTGGCCCGTCGAGCGGCCTGCGCGGCCGCCGACGCTGCCTTCTCCGCGACCTCGAAATTCTCCGCCACGATAGCCTCATCGACCAGGCGGAGATTGCCATCGGCGAGCAGGCCCCACTCTTCGGGCAGCTTCGCGGCCTTGGCCCCCGTCGCCAGCGTGGCCGCGCGGGAGGCCACGGCATCGATGTCGAAGAGCTTGATCGCCGCGTCCAACGCCTGCAGAGCCAGGTCCCAGTCGGACCCCTGAATGGCGAAGTCTTGAGCATCCCGTAGCAGGATCCACTGAACCGCCGGATCCTGGGAATTCTTCTCGAGCTGATCAAACAGCGACCGCGCCAGGGTGCGGCGATCGGCCGGCGATTTCTTGGCATACTCCACCTTGTAGAGTTCCCGCACCCCCTTCTCCCCCTCCTGCAGCTTGGAAGGCGGGGGCTTGGGAAGGCGCGCCGGATTGGACACATTCATCGCGACTGGAGGGGCGAGTTTGACGTCCGGCGGGTTGGCGGGAGGCTTTTCCGCGGGGTCCTTGGGCGCGGGGGGCTGGGCAGCGCTTGCGGACGCGGCCACCGCGGCGTCGTGCACCAGCTTCGCCAACTGGTTCAGTGTCTTCAGCCGCTCACCGGCGACCTTCTGCTTCTCCTCCGGCCCGAGTTCCTGGATCGCCTGAAACTTGACCTTCGCCTCCTCGAGCTTGAATCCAGCCTCGATCAGAAGGGGCAGCGAGGATTTTGCCTTCCCCGATTCGTAGTTGGACTTGGCCTCATCGAGAAGCTTCTCGCCCCGCTCGAACACCTTGTCGATGTCCTGGCCGGAGACCTGCTGAGCGGAACCGATCGATCCAATCACCGGCCCGATGAATAGAGACAGAGAAACGAAAAGCCAGTCTCGCATCAATGAAGCCTCTTCCCCTGGCCCGAAATCGGCAGGAGGGTCAACTGCGCAAAACTTACCTGACAGTCATACACCCCGAGGAACAGCGACTTCGAGTCGGTCGTTTTCCATACGTCAGACAAGGCAAGCTTCGCGAAGTCCCCTTGCCAGTCGATGATGACCTTGCCGTCCACCGAGACCCTGACTCCGGTTTTTCGGACTCGGCAGTCGATGGCAACCTTCTTGGAACTGGGCAACTGGCGGCCGCTCACGGCGGTGGCGTTCTCCTTGCAAATGCGTCCGTCCAGATACTCGAGACCCGACTTACACCCCTCCCCGGCATAATTGTCCAGCGCGAGAAGCCATTGCGTGGACCCCCGCGCCATGCCTACGAAAACCCCTTCGTCGCCCGACTTCCGCTCTGCAACAATTGATAAGTCGTACTCGTCAGGAGGGATGTACGGGATCAGGAGCTTGTTCACCGCCTTCCCCCCGGAGCCGACGAGGGCCTTGCCGTCGATCTTCCAAGTCCCCGCAACGGTGTCCTTCTTGAGGTCGATCATCGCCAGGAGATCAACCTTCTTGCCGCCGGCAGACCCGGCGCCCGTCGGGCCTATCTCGGCCAATCGCTTTTCGATCTTTGCTCGGAGTAATCCTCCAGCGTTCTTGAGCGCTTCGTCAAACCAACCGCGGGCCCGGTCCTGGTACCGGTGCTTGTGAAGGGGCGACTCCTCCTTCTTGGCGAGCGTCAACCAAGCCTCGGCGACGTCGAGCATGGCTTCGCTCGAGGCGGGTTTCAGGGACTCAAGCCTGGAGACGCTTTTCAAGCCATCGTCCGAACACACGAGAAGGTTGTCGATCGCCGCCTTCTCGTCCCCGATCACGAAAAGCGAGTACCTTCCTTTGACAAGCTTGGCTGCAGGGTCGTCTACTTTCGTGGTAATGATGTTGGCGAAGGCCTCATCTTCTTTCTTCAACTCCGGAATCTCTTTAACCAACTGACCGGAACGATCCGCGACCGCCGCTGCTTTCGAGGACCTGGCATATTTCTCGGCCGCCTGGGCCGCGGACAGCGCGTCGTCGAAGAGCCGGTCCTTGAGGGTGTCTTCGGCGACCCTAAGGTAAGCCTCGCTAAGCGACGAGGAGTCTTCGGGACCGCTTGCAGACTTCTGGGCATTGTTCAAGCAGAAGATCTTGAGGGCATTACTGCTAGAGGTGAACGCGGCCCCCGTGAGCGGCGGCTTCTCGACCTCGTAGAGCCTCGCCATCTGATCGATGGCGGAGAAGAGTGTCGGTACATCCAAGGCTTCGACGGCCAGGTCCCGACTCAGGATGAGAACGACAAATCGGCCGACCGTGGAGTTTTTCTCGTCTGCCGCCTCCTTTAGAAGTTTCTGAGCGAGAGCACGCTTGCCATCCCTCGTCTTCTTGGCAAAGTCTTCCCTGAAGAGAGACCGAATCTCGGCCTCGGTCTTCTTTTGATCGGCGACGCTCGGCACGGGGAGCTTCTGGTCCTGCGGTTGTAGCAGGAGAAGCAGCGCACAAGCAGCAAGTGGCCTCATTATTTGTCTTTCGGCGCGGTGAGGGTCATCTTGTTGATGTGGTAGGTACCTGATCCCACCCCCAGGAAAAGCTGGTCCTGGTGCGGCACCGCCCACGCGGGCATGACCGACACCTTCTCCCACTGCGCCTTCCAAGCGACGTAGTCCTTGCCGTCTACTTGGATCACGACTCCCTCGTTCCTCACCATGCAGACCACCGTGCGCGGGGTCCCCTTGGTGAATACTTTCCCGGGAATGAAGTCCTTCTGCATTCCCCCGTCAATCATCCCTAGGCCGTTCGAGGAGCCGTTGATGCCCTCGAAGTTCATGTGGAACAGCTTACCCCCTCCGATGAGGCCGACCATGCATTCCGAATCCTCTTTCTTCTCGAGGACCAAGGTCAGATCGTATTCGGCGGGAGGGGTGACCGGGACCTGTACTCGGGCGGCGCTGTTCACGGCCCCCTGGCCGCGAAGCGCGGGACCTACGAATTTCCAGTCTCCGTTGACGACGTCCGTCTTGAGATTGATCTTCGGCAGGAGGTCGATCGTCTGCAGCTTCAACTTCTTATCAAAGGCGAGGTTCGCCCCGCTCAAGGCGAGCTCCTTCGCCTCGGGCAGCGCCAACTTCTTCGTCTGGCCCGTAACTTGGGTGAGGGTAATCTTCGATACCGTAAAACTGGTGGTCCACGAGCCGATGAACGGCGCTTCCCTGGAAGGAAGGACCCACTGGGAGCCGACGCTCAAGGCCCCGGCGTCTCCCTGATAGTCCATCACCTTCTTACCGTCCAGCAGGACGGCGACGCTGGACTTACGCACCTGGCAAACGATGGTGTACGAGTGGCGCACGTCGCCCAGAAGCCGCCCCTGCCCTCCTGAGGTTCCGATGCCGTACAGATCCCCGTTCGGGCCGCAGTCGAAGCCGACCATACCGTGATGCTTGTTGGCGCCGCTCCCGACGACGACGCCGATGTTGAAGGAGTTTCCCCCGTCCCCTCGCTTGACGACGACCGTCAGGTCGTACTCCTCGCCCGGAACGTAAGGGAGCTGGACGTAGGCGATGTCGTTCGACGGAGAAACGATGCCCTGAGCATTTCGAGTCCAGTTTCCTCTGATCGCATCCTTCTTGAGATCGATCTGGGCCAGGATGTCGATCGTGTTCGACGACGGCTTTGGCGCGGGAGGCTCGGGCGTGCCTCGCTCGCTCTTCGAGCCGCCGAATTCCTCCACCCGCTTGTCCACCTTGACCTTGCTGAGGCCCGAGAGTTTCGCGCTCGCCTGTTCGTACCAGAAGGCGGCGCGCTGGCGGAGGTTCGAGCGGGACAGGCCCGTCTCCTTCTCGGCCCGATCCCACCAGGCGTCCCCAAGGGCCGCCAACTCCGCCCCTTCGGAAGGTTTCGAAAGATCCTTGGCGGCGAGCGCCTTGAGAGCCGGGTCGCTCCCCTTGGCGATCTTGGGGAGGCCGGCCTCCCAGTCTCCGAGGGCGAGGCACTCGAACTCTCCCACCGCTTGGTTGGCGTCCGGGCTTTCGGGGGCGGCGGTGAGCGTCTCGAAGGACTTCTTGACCTTCTCGTACCGCTCCTGGACGGCGGCCATGGCCTTGGACTGCGACTCGGCCTTGGTGAGGAGGGGGACGTCCTTCCCTTTCTTCGCCGCGGCGAGCGCGCTCTGCGACGCCTTCGCCGCCAGGTCGAACTGTCGGGCCTGGCAAGCCTCGTCGGCGAGGGTAACGTACCCCTGCGCGACGGCCTTCTGTTCCTCCGGCGTTCGCGGCATGCCGGCCGCCGCGGCCAGGACCCCGTTTTTCAGGATGAGGGGGTTCGTCGCGTAGACCCGGCACATTTCGTCGACCGCCCGGAAGGCGGTGTCGAGGTCGCCGCCGCGCGCGGCAAGGTCCTGAGAGTCGCGGAGAAGGACGTAGCGAGCCGCGTTGTCATCCTTGGTCTCCACCCCCTGCCTGAGCAGGTTCTTGGCGAGCGCCAACCGGTCCGCGGGGGCGCGCTTCGCGTAGTCGTCCTTGAAGATGCCTCGGATCGTCTTCTCCGCTTCCTTCTGGGCGGCGTCGTCGGGGACCTCCAGCTTCTTGTCCTGTGAGTACGACCTGGGAGCCTCGAATTGCGGGACCGTCGGCACGATCCCCCCATACACGAATCCGACGGCGGCCGGAGCCGCGAGGACGGCCGAGAGAGCGCACGACGCCAGAAGCTTCATCATTTCTCCGTGGGCAACGGCTCTACTTGTCCTTTGGCACCGTCACGACGCAGGAGTGGATCTTCCAGTTGCTCAAGTAGACGCCGAAGAACAGGTTCGTCTTGGATCTCACGGCCATCCGTGGCTGGAGCGACACCTCTTTCCAGTCCGTCCTGAAGGCGACCATGTCCTTCTTGTTCACCTGGAGGATGAACGCGTCTTCCCGGACCATGATGCGGATCGGGGTCGGAGTGCCCAGGGGAATCAACCGGCCAACGATGGAAACGTCGCCGGAGGTGGGCTTCACGTTGGAAACCCCGCTGCCGTTCCCTTCGCCGGTATCGAAGTAGAATGCGAACTGCTTCCCGCCGCCGATCAAGCCGATGAATAGCTCCTGCCTCCCGTCGACGTGCTCGAGGACCGCATCAATGTCGTACTCGTCGGGAAGCGCGAAAGTCGTCTGGAGCTTCCCTTCGGGATCGGAGAACTTGCCCGCCAGGACGTCCTTCTCGAAGACCCAAGTTCCGGACATGGTATCTCTCTTGGGATCGATGGTCTTGAGGATGTCGGTCTTGACCAACTTCCTCTTCTTGTCGAACGTGAACGCGGCACCCGAGAGCGGGCCAGCCGCCCCCTTGGGGGGCGCAGATAGCTTCTCCACCTCCGCCTTCTTGACGGTCAGCTTAATGCCCTGGGGGGTAGTCACTTCGTAGAAGTCTCCGGCATCGTGGAGATCCGTCCACTCGATTCTCTTGCCATCCTTGAGGATGAGTTCGTCGGCGTGGAGGAGTGCCGGCCAGAGAATGAAAGAAAGGATCGCGAGCCAGCACTTCATTCAATCGCCTCCCCTATCCCGCGACGGCCCGGAAGGACCTGTTCAACAGTTCTGGAAATATCCCGCCGGTCCCATAAATAATACCCGACAAGCGCTTTCAAGGGAATCCGTCTCTGACCGTGCCGTCGCCAAGACGTGTCCTCCGGCGGCCCGCCTCGAGTGGCTGGCGGGGAGCTAGCGAAGGAACACCGGCCGGCGGAGCCGGAGAGTAGAATAGGGACGATGGCACCGATGGCCGCCGCGATCCTGGCGCTGTTCCTTCAATCCGACCCGAGGTCCCCGGTCCCCGACGCCTCCGTCCTGAAAGAAACCGAAAAGCTTGTCCGCGACGTGTTCAAGGAGGAGTACGCCCGGAAGGGGCCCGGGGACCGGCAGGCGCTGGCAAGAAAGATGCTCCAACAGGCGATCGAGACGAAGGACGACAACAACGCCCGTTACGTGCTCCTGGCGGAGGCCCGCTCGATCGCCACGGATATGGCGGATTCTCCGACCGCGCTCCGGGCCGCGGAAGAGATGGGCAGGCTCTACCGAGTCGACGGAATCGCCCTGAGGCAATCCACCCTGGCCGCGCTCGCTCTGGCGTCTAAGTCCAACGAAGAGCTCAAGGCGCTCGCGCTGGCCCTGCTCCGGCTGGCCGACGAAGCCGCCGACAGCAATAACTTCGACGCGGCGGAGAAGGCGGCCGCGGCCGCGGCATCGGCGGGACAGCGATCGAAGGAACTCGTCCTCTACTCGAAAGCGCAGGCGAAGGTTAGGGAACTCGGCGAGCTGAAATCCAGGCGGGAGCAGATCCGGAAGGCGCTCGATATCCTCGCCTCCCGCCCGGACGACCCCGCGGCGAATCTCCTCGTCGGGCGGGACCTCTGCTTTTCGAAGGCCAAGTGGGACGAGGGGCTTCCTCGACTCGCCAAAGGCGGCGACGCTACCCTGGCGGCGCTCGCGGTCCGGGATCTTGCGAATCCAAAAGGCGCGGCGGAGCTGGCGGAACTGGGGGACGGGTGGTGGGGCTACGCGGAGAAGGAGCCCGGCGCGGCCCGTACCCAGATCCTCCGACGGGCGGCCTCGTGGTACGAGCGCGCCTTGGCCGACACTGCCGGACTCGCGAAAATGCGCCTGGAGAAGCGGATCCAGGAGGTCCGGGGTCTGACCACCGTCGATCTCCTCAAGCTCATCGACCCCGCGCAGGACGCCATTCTCGGTCCGTGGACCCTGGACGCGAACGGACTCCGCTGCACGGCCGCGGGCGGAACGCGTCCCCAGCTCCTGGTCCCTTACCTTCCCCCCGAGGAGTACGACCTCAACATGGTCGTCGAGCGGAAGTCGGGCGCCCACTACATCATCCTGGGGATGATGTCCGGGGCGGCCCGCTTCGCGCTGGTCCTCGATTCCTGGCCGAGTCAGGGCTACATCTACGGCCTTCAGTTCGTCGACGGCAAGTTCGTCAAAGACAACGAGACGAACCGGAAGGGACAATTCCTGATGGTCGGCAAGCCGGTCACCGTGACGTGCGCTGTCCGCCGCTCCGGGGTTTCGGTGACCCTGGACGGGAAGCAGATTATCAACTGGAATTCCGGTTATGAGCGGCTATCGGCCTTCAGCGGCGCACCTCCGAGGGGCCTTTTCTTCGAATTATTCGAAAGCTCGTACGAAATCTCCCGACTCACGCTCACGCCGCTGGGCGAAGAGGGAACCCGCACGCGATAAAGGCTCGTGGTCTTTCGGAAGCCACATCGCCGGACCTCAAAACCTGTTTCGAGAAAGTAGAATGATAATCGTGAACGAGGAGACCACGGTCGGCGGCGACAGGCGTACCTTCGGAACGACCCTCTGGATCCTACTTGGGGGAAGCGAGCGCCTCGATCTCCGCATTCGTCAGAGATCGCGAGTACAGCCGGACCTCATCCACCGTTCCCACGAGCGACTGGGCGTAGCCCGCGAACCCGATCGTGAACGGGTCCGCCGTCATCGCCGGGGCTCCGGAGCGATTCGCGGATGCCACCGACTGGCCGTTGATGAACAGGGTTGCTTGCTGGCCTTTGACCACCGCGGCGACGTGCGTCCAGGCGCCAAGGGTGACCCTCGTCTTGCTGGAGACGTTGACGATATCTTGGATGCCGACCCCGAATTGTTGAAAGAGGACCTGCTTCTGTTCGGGGTTAGCCTGGGCTATGGAGCCCAGCCATAGGCCGTAGTTGCGGGTATGGTCGCCCCCCTTCCCCGCCAGTCGTACCCAATTGACCGTATCGCTGTCCTTGCGGAACCACAGCGCCAGGGTCATGTCGCCGCTGAGCCGGATTCCCGGATCGTCGGGGATGCTGACGAGTTCTCCTTTGCCCGCAAAGCGGAGTCCTCTTCCGATCCGACCCTCCACCCTCTCGACCGCTCCGGAAATCTTTCCATGACGCTTGTGCCCTGACGAATCCTCCACCACATCGCCGGCTCCCTCGTCGAGTTTCCACCAGCCTTCGAGCCCGACTTTCGAGACGCCGTCCGCCGCCGGACTGGCGCCGGTCTCGGGACGAATCTCTCCGATGCGCTTCTCGATCTTCATTTTGGCGAGCCCGGAGGCGGCGGGCAGCGCCTGCTCATAGAGGGCCCGACAGTGCATCAGCACCTGGCTCTTCCTCTGCGGGTTCTTCTCCTTCTCCGCCACGCCCCACCACCCGTCGGCGACTTCCAGCTGTTGCGCCAATTCCGCGGGGGAGCCAAGCTCCTTTTTCGCCAGAGTTCCAAGCAAGGGATCGGAGCCCTTGGCCAGGAAGGGAAGCCCCTCCTTCCACTGGCCCTTGCCGAAGCACAGATAGTCCCCCCAGGCCAGATTTGCCGCAGGGTCCTCCGGGCTGCTGAGCAGGAGACGCTCCGCCGCTTTTGCCCGATCGAAGGCGAGTCTTGCGTCCGGCAGGGCCTTGACGAGAGCGTCGGTCCTCGTGGCCAGCGGGATGTCTTTCGATTTCTTTGCCAGTTGGAGGGCGCTCTGGGCGGCCTTCGTCGCGACCTCGTACTGACCCGCGTCCACGGCGTCGTTCGTCACCCCCAGGAGGGCCTCGGCGAGCCGCTTGCAATCTTCCGCTTTGGTGAAGAGCGGCTCCGCCCTCCCGAGGCTCACCTGCCTGGCCGACAGGGGAATGTCGTACAACTCCTTCAGCGTTTCCTGGGATTTCAGAAAGGTATCGGCGTCGCCGTTCCGCACGGCCACATCGCCCGCCTCTCGCAGGAGCACATATCGCAGCGCGACGTCGTCCTTGGTCTCGAGGCCTTGCTCGACGAGTTTCTTCGCCAGTCGCTGCTGGACTGCCGTACTCTTGCTCCCGTACTCTTCCTTGAAGACGTCTCGAATCTGCTTTTCAGCGTTTGCCTGGGCCGCTTCGGAGGGAATACCCGGTCGAGGATCCTGTGGGGCCATCAGAAGCAAAGAGATCCAGACCAGGCTCAATCGATTCATCTACTCCGTCCAGAATACGGCCAGCGCGTCCCGGTGCAACCATTGTACCTGATCCCCGATCGGGCATCGGGGATCGACCTGATTCGCGACCATTTTGCCCCACTCCGAGATATGCTCGAGAAGATGAAAGTTCTGCTGCACCTGGGGGCCATCCTTTCCGTCGTCCTCGCCGCTTCGCAGGATAAGGCCGCCGTACCGCCGGCCGCCGCCCAGAAGGACTCCGAGGCGTTGATCAAGAGTCTCTTCAAGGAAGAGTATGCGAAGCGGACGCCGGAGGGCCAGCTCGCGCTCGCAAGGAAACTCCTGCAGCAGGCCCGAGAAACCAAGGACGATGTCACGGTCCGCTATGTCCTCTTCCGGGAGACGGCCGACCTTGCGTCCAAGGCCGGCGAATTCACGGTCGCGCTCGACGCCGTGAAGGCGATGGCGGAGCTGTACGACGTGGACGCGATTGCCCTGAAGGTGAAGGTGCTGCTGGACTCCCCTGCGACGATCCGTTCTCCGGACCAGGCCAAGGCCGTCTGCGACCTGTGCCTCAGCGTGGCGGGAGAGGCGATCGAGCTCGACCGGCCGGAGGAGGCGAAGGGAGTCCTGGGCAAGGCGGAGACCGTCGCGAAGGCGACCAAGGACATGGCCTTCGTGAACCGGACTCTGAAGCAGAAGAAGGAGCTCGAGGCGATCCAGGTCGAGAACCAGAAGGCGAAGGCGGCCGAAGCGACGCTCAAGACCAGCCCGGACGATGCCGCGGCGAACTTGGCGCTGGGAAGGGTCCTCCTCTCCAAAGGAAAGGCGGATCAGGCGATACCCCGCCTGGCGAAAGGCTCCGACCCGGCGCTCAAGTCCGCCGCCGAGCGGGACCTGGCCGATCCCAAGGACAGTCCGGGGCAGGTCCAGGCCGGGAACGGCTGGTGGGACGCGGCTGAGAAGGAAGCAGAAGGCCCCTTCCGCAAGGCGCTCCAGGAACGGGCGCGAGGCTGGTACGAGTCGGCGTACGCCGCCTCGAGCGGCCTGTCGAGGGTCGCGATCGAAAAGCGGCTCGATGCCCTGGACCGAACGGGCTCCGCCGAGCCGCTCGGGCCTCCGAAGCTACGCCTGGTGACCTTCGCCGAGTTCGAGCCGCTGGCGGGACAGTTCCGCCGGGAGGACGACCTCGCCGCGAAGTTCGGGAAGGCGACGGCGTCGTCGCACTACCCCAACCGCGATCCGAACAACGTATTCAAAGGGAACCGGCTGAGCGACGCCTGGACGCTCAACAGCTCCCCTGGTTGGTTCGAAGCCAAGTGGGATCCCCCGGTCCGGGGCCGGACCCTGCTGCTCGTGGGCCGAAATTCGCCCGTGGGGCTCGACCAGTGGGGCCAGGCGGCGACGCTGATCCTCAACGGATCCATCAAGCTTCCCCTGAAGGGGATGAGCGGGGGAAAAGTCATCATCGTCGAGCTCGGAGCGGCACGCCGACTCGAATCCCTGCGGGCGGAGATTACCGCGGACGGGGGTTATCCGGGGCTCGGGACCGTCGAGGTCTTCCGCTAAAGCGCCGCACCTCGCGGATGGAGCAGGCCATCCGGACTTATCGGTTGCGCTTCAACTTCCATCGCTCTTCGGTTCCCCGCAGGAAGTCGTTGTCGACCACTTGAAGCTCGACCTGGAGGTCCGAATAGACGAGGACGACCTTGTTCCTGACGACTTCCCATCTCCCGGAGGTATACTTCGGATCCACGGACTTGGGGACGTCGAGCGCGCCGCCGGCATTGAAGTAGAAGACTGTTCCCGTATCCTGCTTCGTCCAAGCTCCCAGCGGGCTGAATCCGGGAACGCCGGCCTCGGGCTTGGCATCCTGAGCATTCGAACCTTTCTCGCCGCCCAGAAGCGAGCGGACTTCGGCGTCCGAGAGCGCGCGGTCGTAGATACGGACGTCCTTGAGGCTGCCGTCCCAGTAAAACCCGGCCTCGAAGCCCCCTCCTCCCCCGAACCTGCCGAGTTCCAGCCGCTTGAAGGGGACGATCGGGGACAACCCGACGGTCGTGTTCGACGCCACCGCGCCGTCCTTGAAGAGCCGGTGCGTCTTGCCGTCGAACGTGTAGGCGAAGTGGTGCCATTCGTCCGCATCGGGCCCCGGGGCGGTCGCCAGCCATTCCTCGCCCCATTTCCAAACCCCGAACCACCCCTTCTCGTTGTATCCCACCGAGACGGCGAGCTTGGATTCCGCGTCGTCCAGGCACAGGATCATCCTCTTGCTCTGGAAGGCCTTCCGGATCAGGTGGGCCCAGGCGATCGTCATCGGCGCCCCGTAGCGGGGCAGGTTTTGCGTGCCGCAGGCCACGAACGTCTGCCCGTCGAAGTCCCCGGCCTTCCCCTGGAGCCCAGACACCCAGCGCAGCGTGCCGTTCACCTCGCCGTGGTTCCCCTTTCCCGAGGAGTCCGCGACCCGCGTTCCCTTCCCTTCGTTGAAGAGCCATTGGCCGACGAGCCCGTTCTGGACGGCCGGCGGGACCGGTGCCGGCCCAGCTCGCTGGGTGATCTTCATCTTGAGCAGGCCTTCCGCTTGGGGGAGCGCCGCTTCGTATATCGACCGCGCGTGCGCGAGGAGGTTTTCTTTGCGGGCCGGATTCTTCTCGCTCTCCGCCAGGTCCCACCATCCGTCGGCGACCTGCACCCTGGACGTAAGGTCCGCGACGGCGGCGAGTTCCTTGGCGGCAAGAGTCTTGAGCGGTCCCTCGGAAGCCTTGGCGAGACGGGCCAGGCCCTCCCTCCAGCGACCTTTCGTCAGGCAAAGGTGCTCGCCCAAGACCAGGTTGGCGCCGGGGTCCTCCGAGTTCGTCGCCAGCGTCTGTTCGGCCTTCTTCGCCTTCTCGGCGGCGGTCTTGAGCTCGGCGACCAGCTTGCCCATGGAGTCCGCGCGGGCGCTGAGCGGCAGGTCCTTGGCCTTCTTCGAGATCGCCAGCGCCGCCTGGGCCGAACGGGCGGCCAGGTCGAACTGATCGAGATCGAGCGCCCCCCGCGCGACCTTGAGATATCCCTCGGCGAGTTTCTTCAAGTCCTCCGCCTTGGTGAGAAGCGGCTCCGCCTTCGAAAGCGCCGACCCTTTGAGGGCCCAGGCGTCGACTTCGTAGCGGAGGCAGAGTTCGTCCAGGGCGGACTGCAGGGTCTCCAGATCCGCGGAACGGGCCGAGAGCTCGACGGACTCGCGCAGGAGCACGTATTGCGCGCCAGGGTCGTCTTTCGTGTCCACGCCCTGCTGGAGCAGCTTCCTGGCGAGGATTTGCTGGCCGGACATCGTCTTCACGCCGTACTCCGCCTTGAAGACGTCCCGCACGATCTTTTCCGCTCTCGTCTGCTCTTCGGCCGAGGGGACCGGCAGTTTCGGGTCCTGGGGGGCGCCAAGGAACAGGCTGAGAAATCCGGCGAGAATCGGCGCTACCCGTCCCATGTCAACGATCCCATTCGCAAACGAAGGTCCGCCGCCCGCCTCCGCCGACATTGTTCCAGGTCTCGGCGTTGCCCTTGGCGAAGAGTTCGACGGCGTGCTCGAACTCCAGGTAGTTGGGCTCGCCGGGTTGCCAATTGGTATAGCGGACCGGTTCGCCGGTGACCCATGCCCACACCTTGGCCTTGACGTCATAGCTGAGTCCGATCCAGGGGCCGTTCTCCTGCGGGACGTTCACGAGCCCGGCCACGAAGCGCCCTTCCTCCTTGGAGGCGATCGTCACCAGGTGTCCCCCCTGCTTCTCGCAGAACGCTTTCGCCTCGGCCCAGGGCAGCTGCTCCGTGAAGAGTTTGTACGAGTGTCCGTCCAGTTGTCGGGCGTCGGGCGGGGGCGGAGGTTTCGGCTCGGCCGCCCGCGCCTCGCCCAGACGCTTCTCCGCCTTGACGCGCGCCAACCCCGTCAGGGTCGGAAGCGCCGTCTCGTACAAGCCGCGAGCGTGCGCGATCAGGGTCGCCTTCCGGAGCGGGCTCTTCTCCTTATCGCCCAGTTCCCACCACCCGTCGGCGACCTCCAGTCGAACCCGCGCTTCGCCGGAGAGTTCCTTGGCCGAGAGCCTCTTCGCGTCGGAATCGGGTCCTTTTGCCAGGAACGGGAGCCCTTTCTCCCACTGCCCCTTCGTGACGCAAAGGTAGTCGCCCCAGGCCTGATTCGCGCCCGGGTCGTCCGGTGTCTGAGCGAGCGTCTGCTCGGCCTTCTTCGCTCTCTCGTAGCCGGCTTTGGCGTCGGCGATTCCCTTCGCGACCGACTCCGCGCGCAACGCGAGGCCGATGTCCCTCGACTTCTTCGCCGCGGACAGCGCCGACTGTGCCGAGCGGGCGGCCACATCGATCTGATCTTGATCGCAGGCTTCCGAGACTACCTTGAGCTGTGCTTCGGCCAGGCGCTTATAGTCGTCGAGCTTCGTGATCGCCGACTCCACTTTCGAGAGAGCGGATTCCTTGAGCGACACGGTTGTGATGGCGAAGCCTTTGTAGAGCTCGTCGAGCGACCCGAGGAGCGTGTCGAGGTCCCCCGAGCGGCTCGCCAGATCGACGGACTCGCGGAAGAGGACGTAGCGCAGCGTCGCGTCGTCCTTGGTCGCGACTCCCTGCTGGAGCAGCGTCTTGGCCAGCTTCTGCTGCGCCGTGGTCGATTTTACGGCGTACTCTTCCTTGAAGACGTCCCGGATCGTCTTCTCCCCCTGCGCCTGCGCATCGTCGGCGGGCGGGGGGAGGCGCCCCTCCTGTCCGGGGGAAGCCAGGAGCGCGAGCAGCCAAAGGAACGCGGTCCGGATCGTTTGCATCGCGTCCGCCGCCTTCAGCGTCGGCCAAACTGGTGGAGCTTCTGGATTTCCGGGGCCGTGAGCGCCCGCGTATAGACCCGAAAATCGTCGAGGCTCCCTTTCAGGCTCTGGTCGTCATGCGCCCCCAGCCGTTCCAGGGACAGAGGCCCGAACAGGTCCACGGCTCCCACGAGCACTCCATTGGCGTAGAGCGAAACGTTTTTCTCCGCTCCGACCCAGGCCAGATGGACCCACGTGTCGATCGGCGCGGAGTAGTCAAACGCGTGATCGGCCACCTGCAGCTTCGTAAATCCCACCCTCTTGGTATTGATCGACTGCTCCAGGCGAAGACTCGTCCCCTTCGCATAGCCGACGGTGTCCGTGATTCGGGCGGTGTGACTGGGCGCTGCCTCCCTCCGGACCCACATCGCCGCGGTCCAGGGGGCCGGCACGTCCCCTGCGTCCAGTATTACCCGTTGCAGGTGCCCGTCGAAATGGAGGGCGCCGCCGATCTGCCCCTTGACCCACGTCGCGCCTTCGATCTTGCCGTTGTGGCGGTTGCCTGAGGAATCGTTGATGACGTCTCCCGTGCCCTCGTCGAACTTCCAGTGCGCAAAGAGGCCGCTCGAGAACCAGGCCGGAGCGCCCGAGGACACCCGCTGATTGACCTTGATCTGCTGAATGCCCGAGAGGTTGGGAAGCGCCCGCTCGTACCAGAAGACCGCGCGGCGCCGGAGGGAATCCTGCGAACGCCCCTTGTCCTTCTCGGCCAGATCCCACCAGGCGTCGGCGAGGGACACCTGCTCCGATGCGACGGTCGGCTCGGAAACGTCCAGGCGGGCCAGGTCCCTGAGCTTGCCTTCCGGGCCCTTGGAGAGATGCGGCAGTCCCGCGACCCAGTCCCCCTTGACCAGGCAGAGGAACTCTCCCATCGCGGCGTTCGCGGCGGGGTCCTCGGGGTTCGTCGCGAGAGTCTCCTTCGCCTTTCGAAGTCCCTCGGCCCGTCCCTTCAGCTCCGAGAGTTCCTTGGACTTGGCATCCGCCTTCGCCGCGAGGACCGCGTCTTTCGCGGCTTTCGCGACCGGGACCGCACGGGTTGCGGCCTGGGTAGCGACCTCGATTTCGTCGGCGGCCAGCGCATCTTCCGTGAGTTTCAGGAAGGCGGTCGCGAGCCGCTTCTGGTCCTCGGGGTTCCGGACGGCTTTCGTGGCCGCCGTGAGGGCCGTCGATTTCATGGGAAAGGGGGCGACCTTGAAATCCGCGGCCATCTGATCGATGGCCGCGATCGACGTCTCGGCGTCGCCGCCGTCGGCGGCCAGGTCCCGGGCCTCTCGGAGGAGCACGAATCGCGAAGGAGGGCTGTCCTTCGTCTCCGCGGCCTGCTGGAGCAGCTTCTTCGCGAGCGATTGTTTGTCCGTCAGCTCTTTCTTGGCGTACTCGTCTTTGAAGATCTTCCGGATGAGGGCCTCCTGCTCCTTCTGCGCCGCCGGCTCCGGAACGGGCAGTTTTTCAGGAGCGCCGTCCTGGCAAAGCGGGGATCCGGCGAGCAGCAACGCGACGAGCCCGGTGAGGAACGGTCCGTTCAGCCAATGCATCGTCGCCCCGTCAGTCCGCCCGCCGCAGCTTGATCTGATCGAACTTGATCGTGGCGTTCCGGCCTTCCAGCCCGAGGTACTCGATGCGGGATTTCGTGGTCTTCATGCGGGTCTTTTCCTTGCCGTTCACGTGGATGATGTACTCCCCGTTCGTCAGGAGGACCGTGATGACCGTCTCGGGCTCCTTCGTCCACCAGTCCGTGTAGTCCAGGTTCCAGCCGTTGCCGGTGCCCTTGGCGTTGGCGAAGAACGCGCGTTCCGCGTCGATCAGCGTCGCGAGCGAATTGGGGCCGTCATAGATCAGGAACGCCGCGCAGTTCTTGTTCGGGTCGAGCGTCACCCTGGCCGTGAAGCCGTCATACTCCCCTTTCGGAAACTGCATCTTGAGAGTGGTGGTTGAGCCGGGCTTTCCGGCCACCTCCACGGGATCGCCCGGCTTGCCCGGAAGGTTGAAGAGCTTGGGGTCGGTCACATCCACCCACGTCCCCTTGAGGAGTCCGCTCACCCGGCATTCGGCCAGACGCTTCTCGACCTTGGTCTTGCTCAGGCCCGAGAGCTTCTCGAAGGCCTTGGCGTACCAGATCCCGGCATGATCCTTGAAGCGCTCCTTCCCCGGGGACGGCTCCTTCTCGGACAGATCCCACCAGCCGTCGCCCACGGCCAGCTGTCCCGGGGCGTCCGTGGGATTGCTCAATTCCCTCTGCGCCAGGGGGGCGTAGGCCTGGTCGGTGCCCTTGGCGAGCATCGGAAGCCCCTTCTCCCAGTCCCCTTTCACGGAGCAGAGGAACTGCCCGACCAGCAGGTTTGCCGAGCCGTCCGAAGGGTCGACTTCTAGCGTCTCCCGCGCCTTGCGCAGCTTCTCGCTCTTGGACTTGAGGTCGGCGATCTCCTTGATCCGGGCCGTCGCCCGGCTCGTGAGGGAAAGGTCTTGCGCCTTCTTGGCGTACTGCAGCGCGGAGGCGGCCAGTTTGTCGGCAAGCTCGTAGTCGTCGGCGATCACGGCCGCATCGATCAGCTTGAAGGACAGAGAGACGAGCGTCTTATAGTCCTCGTAGGTCCGGGCGGCTTTGGCGGCCTGGCTGAGGACGTTCATCCTCATGCCGGCGGCGTCGACCGTAAACCTCCTTGCGAGTTCGTCGACCGCCGAGAGCGCCGTCGCGGCATCGCCACCCTGGGTCGCAATGTCCCGGGCTTCCCGCAGGAGCACGAACTGGACCTTGAGGTCGTCCTTGCTCTGCAGGGCCTGGGCGAGCAGCTGCTTGGCGAAGGCCTGGCGCTCCGGCTGGCCCCTCTTGGCGTACTCGGCTTTGAAGACGTCCTTCACCATCTTCTCCGCTTCCCCCTGTTCCGCGGCGGACGGGGCGGGAGCCTTCTCCGGATCCTGGGGCGAAGCCGCCAGGGTCAAGAGCGCGACGAGGACGAGCACGCTCTTTCCTTTCGACACAGGCCGACAAACCCTCTTCCCATTAAACACCATGATCAGTCCGCTTTGTGGAACTGAATGCGGTCGAATTTCACGGTGGCTTCGCGGACCTCGAGCTCCAGGTTGCTGAAGCGCGTCTTCGAGGTCTTGACCCGGGTCATCTCCTTCGCGTTGAGGTAGACGATGTATTCGCCGTCCCCGATCAGGATCGTGACGAGCGCCTCCTCCTCCTTGTGCCAGGCGGTCTTGAAGTCGAAGTTCCAGGAGGCGGTATCGCCGCGGGCGTTCACGAACATCTTCCGCTCCGAATCCACGAACGCGGCGTAGCCGTTGGGCGGCTCGTAGATCACCCAGCCCGAGCCGTCCTTGGCGGAGTCCAGAAGGATCCGGACCGAGATACCGTCCCACTCGCCCTTGGGGAACTGCATCTTGGCGGTGCTGATCATGCCCTTCTTCCCGACCACTTCGATCGGGTCGCCGGCCTTGCCGGGCTGGTTGAACAGCCGGGGTTCGGTCATGTCGACCCAGTTCCCCCGAGTCAGGCGGGACATCCGGACTTCGTTCAGGCGCCTTTCGATCTTCGTCTTGTTTAGGCCGGTCAGGCGCTCCAGCGCCTTCGCGTACCACTGGCAGGCATGGTCCCTGAGGTTGTCCTTCGCGGTCGAGGTCTCCTTGTCCGAGAGGTCCCACCAGGCATCGCCGACGGCCATCTGGGCTGCGGCATCGGGCGGGTTGAGCAGATCCTTCTGGGCGAGCGCCTTCGTCGCCGGGTCGGAGCCCTTGGCCAGAAGGGGCAGGCCCCGGGGCCAGTCCCCCTTCTGCAGGCAGAGGAACTGTCCGAACACGAGGTTCGACGTCTCATCGTCAGGGTTGGCGGCGAGCGTTTCCCTCGCCTTTTTGATCTTGGCGAATTTCGCCTTCAGCTCCGCGATTTCCCGGCTCTTGGCGAGAACCTTGCCGTTGAGGGGGACGTCCTGGATCTTCTTGAGGAGTCCGGCCGCGGAGGCGAGGGTCTTCTCCGCCGATTCGTACTCGTCCGCAAGGAGGGCGGAGTCGACGAGCCGGAGCGAGGCGAGGACGAGCGGGCGGATCTCCTCCGGCGTTTTTGCGGCCTTCCCGACGCCGGCCAGCACCGAGGTCTTGAGGGCGGCCGCGTCGACCGCGAAACGCTGCGAGAGCTCGTCGACCGCCGAGAGCGCCGTGGCGGCGTCGCCGGCTTGCGTCGCCAGATCCTTTGCTTCCCGGAAGAGCACGAACTGGATCTTGGGTTCGTCCTTGCTTTGGAGAGCCTGGGAGAGAAGCTGCCTCGCCAAGGCCTGGCGTTCGGGCTGGCCGCGCTTGGCGTAATCGTCCTTGAAGATGTCCTTGATCATCTTCTCCGCCTCGCTTTGTTCGGCGGAGGAAGGAGGGGGACTCTTCTCCTGCTCCTGCGGCGAGGCCGCGAGGACCAGGAGGGCCAAGAGCCCCGCGAGCGCTCTAGCCCGGACCATGGGAGACCTCTTCATCGGCGGCTCCCGGCACGTTCTTTCGCAGGGCACATATCAGTTCAGAGCCCGGTATTCGAAGGACAGGATCCTCAGGGTCTCGCCCTCGGCCCAAATGTGGAGGTGACCGACGGTCGCGACGCTCCGGGACGTGAGCGCGATGGCCTCTCCGTCCAGCCACACCCGGACGTCGCCGCCGCGCACCTTGAAGGACACTTCGTGGGCCTTCCCTTCCATGCTCCGGAGCATTTCGGTGGGCACGAAGACCGCATCCTCCCCCGCCAGGCCCTGGTGAACGGCGAACTTCAGCCGCGTGAGATTGCGCAGCTCGAAGCGGATCCGGAATTCGCCGTCCTCGAACTTGTCCTTGCTCTGAATGGCCTGGTTCACGGAGGCAAGCTTCTCCACGGCCCCGTCGCTCACCTTCCATCCGTGCTTGCAGATCTCGTTCATGAACTCGAGGGTCTTGCCGTCGAAGAGCGCCGTCCAGCCGGCGGCGGGCTTTATCCCTGGAGCCTTGGGGGAAGGCGGGCTGGGCGGGATCTGGATGCTGCCTTCGTAGTCCTTGACCCGTCTCTCCAAGCGAACCCGGTTCAGCCCCGCCAGCTGCGGAAGGGCCTGCAGGTACCAGTAGCACGCCCGGCGGCGGACGTTTTCCCGCACGAGGCCCGATTCCTTCTCCGCCAGCTCCCACCAGAGGTCACCCGTGGCGACCTGCTCCCCCGTAGCGGCGGGGGACGCGAGATCCGCGGCGGCGGCCGCCTTCGGGCCGGGGTCGCTCCCCTTGGCGAGATGCCCCAGGCCGCTCAACCAGTCTGCGCGCACGAAACAGACGAAGTGCCCGACGACGAAGTTCGCGTCCGCATCCTCAGGGGTCTTCGCCAGCGTCTCCCGGGCCTTCTTGACCTTCTCCTGCCGGGCTTTCAGGTCCGCGCTCTCCCTGCCCTTGGCATCCAGGCGTGCGACGAGGGGGATGTCCTTCGCCCTCCGGGCGCTCTGGCCTCCGGCCGCGGCGGCCTTCTCGGCGGCCTCGTAGTCGCCGGCCGCCAGGGCTTCGTCCGTCACGGCCGCGTAGAGCCGGGCGAGTCCGGCGAAATCGTCGAGCGTCTTGGCCGCTTTGGCGAGCGTCGAGAGCGCCGCGGATTTCATCTCGACCTCGTCGACCTCGTAGCGAGCCCCCAGTTCGACGATCGACTTGAGCGCCGTGGCGGAATCGCCGTTCTGCGTGGCCAGGTCTCTGGCTTCGCGAAGCAGAATGAAGCATTCCGGACCCCGATCCTTCGATTCGACCCCGAGCTTGAGGAGCTTCTTGGCAAAGGCCAGCTTCTCGGCGGGCGATTTCTTCGCGTAGTCGTCCTTGAAGACCTCCCGGACCAGTTTCTCCGCATCCTTGAGGGCCGGGGCGTCCGGCGCCGGCGCCTTCTTCGGCGCCGCCGGCGCATCCTTAGGTTTGGCCCCGCGGTCGATCGCGGGGTCCGCCTTTCCGGAGAGCTCGGCCGGCTTCTCGGACTCGGAGGGCGCCGGAGCGGCGACGGCCTCGGAGGCCGTCACCTCCTGACCCGGAATGAGCCCCAGGACCTGCACGATGGTCAGAAGGTCCTTCGACCGCTCGTCGAAGCGGATCATGAACTCTTCCGTGGCTCCGTCCCGAAGGACCGCGACCCTCGCCCGCGATCCTCCCCGGACCCGCGCGACGAAAGTCCCCAGAAGCGCGATCGACTGCTCCCGGCCGATCTTCTCCAGATCCTGGCTGTCGAAAAAGCTGATCCGGTCCGTGGAACGGATGGTGTCGTCGACGTACGCGTTCTGCCCTTCCCGCTTCATGAGCGCCACGAGGGCTTTCACCTTTTCCCCGGTCTCTCCCATGGTCCGGCGCAGTTCCGTGGCTTCCACTTTCATGCCCTTGAGATCCGCGTAGGCTGCGGCCACGCCGGCAAGGTTGATGATCGAGACGTAGTAGTCCAGGCGCCGCCGCCGTTCGGGCGGGCTGAGATCCTCGTGCGTCAGCGTGGGTTTCGACTCCGGATCGGTCTTGGCGGGTGCTTCCAGGGCGGAATCCGATTGCTTGGGAGGCGTAGCGCCTTTGAGCGGGATCGAGTCCGGACGCTCCGGCGCCGGATGGGCCGAGACCGGGCTTGCCAGAGGCATGGACTCCACGGACGAGGGCGCCGGGCGGGCGACGGAGGGCTTCAGCTCCGGATTCTCTTCCCGAT
>Ga0310812_10000021_pt1 | contig 88601 bp, 67 predicted proteins | sample NN3metagenome_FD_205747 | JGI IMG/M metagenome (GOLD analysis project Ga0310812, IMG submission 205747) | Soil microbial communities from experimental microcosm in Duke University, North Carolina, United States - NN3 | ecosystem: Engineered > Artificial ecosystem > Soil microcosm > Unclassified...
GACCGCCGCGTGACCAAGGACTGCGGCGTATCTGCGGTCTTCCTCCGGACGATCGATCCCGCCCAGGCGCCGGCCGACGCCGAGAAGGTGGAAGACACGCCGCTCATCGTCCCGGAGCCCTACCTCAGCCCCGTCACGCCGGATCGAGCCCGCTCCGATCGCCACACGTGGACGTTCGGCGGGAAGAAGTATGAACTCTACTTCGGCGACTTCCATCGCCATACCGACGTCTCGAACTGCATCACGGCCAACGACGGCTGCATCAACGAGCAATTCCGCTACGCCTACGACATGGCGAAGCTCGACTTCCTCGGGACCTCCGATCACACCGACATCCTGAAGAAATACGATCCCTATGAGTGGTGGCACAACCAGCGGATGGTGGACGTCTTCTACCGTCCCGACTTCTTCCTGTCGATGTACGCCTACGAGCGCGAGCAGAAGTGGCCCTGGGGCCATCGCAACGTGATCTTCGCGCAGCGCGGCGCGCCGATTGTCTACATCCAGCGGAAGAACTATCTGACGTCTCCGTGGAACCCGCTCTATCCCGTCGCCGAAGGAGGCGCCGAGATCATGCCCGAGGAACTCTGGTCCATCCTCCGGGCTTACGGCAAGCCGGTTGCCGTCATCAGCCACACCGGGGCGTCGAACATGGGCACGGACTGGGACCTCTACAAGCAGATCGATTACACCGTCGAGAACCTGGTCGAGATCTACCAGGGTGCTCGGGTCAGCTACGAAGGCATCGGGGCGCCGCAGCCGACCGTCGGCCTGGAGAAGAAGGAGAAGTACAACCCGGCGACCGCGACGAAGACGCCCGATCCGCCGGCGCCGATCACGGACTTCGGCAAGTTCAACAAGGGCGTCTACCAGAACGCGCTGAAGAACGGCCACAAGCTCGGCGTCTTCGCGAGCTCCGACCATATCTCTCAGCACACCGCCTTCGGCGGCGTCTACGTGGAGAAGTTCACGCGCGAGGGGATCATCGAAGCCTTGAACGCGCGCCGCACCGTGGCGGGCACCGACAAGATCTTCCTGGAGTTCAGCTGCAACGGGAAGCCCCTGGGCTCCATCTTTGAGAGCACGACCCTGCCGAGGCTGGAGATCTCGGTCTCCGGGACCGCGGCGCTGAAGCGGATCACGCTCGTGAGAAACGAGACCGACTACAAAGTCTTCGAGCCCTCGGGGAAGGACTTCCAGGTGGCGTTCGAGGATCCGACGCCGATCTCGGGGGAGAACCGCTACTACGTCCGCGTGGAGCAGTCCGACGGCAGCATGGCGTGGGCGTCGCCCGTCTGGGTGACGATGAAGCGGTGACGTTTCTCCTCGTCCTGGGGATCCTGGCAACGGCCGCTGACGACGGGAGCGTCGCCGACGACGCCGTCGACCAGCAGGTCCGCCTCTCGCTGCGGGCCGATGCGATCCAGGTCGAGTACCGCGTCCAGCTGGGCCGCCAGGCGGCCTTCGCGGAAGCGCTGCAGATGGATCTCGACCGGGACGGGAGGCTCTCGCCGGAAGAGCAGAGCCGTTATTTCGCCTCGCTCGAGAAGACGATCCTCGCGGGCCTGGAGCTCCGGGTCGCCGGGCGCGACGTGGCGCTGCGCCAGGTCGGAGCGCTGCAGCTCGAGATGCCGTTCCGGAAGATCTACCGCTTCGAGGCGGCATGCCCGAACGTCGGACGCCTGGAGTTCCACAACGAGAATTTCTCGGATTCGCCCGGTGCGTCGACCATCGTCGTCGACGCGCCGACGGGGACGGACGTGCTCCTGGAAGCGAATCCGGGCGCGCTGCGGCGAGACCTGGCCGGCGAACTGCGGCCGGGAACGGGCGTCGTAGAGCGGCGTTGCAGCCCCGCGCGGCTGGCCGCCCCGTCCTCGGCGGCCGGCGCCGCGCTGCGCCTCCTGGCGCTCGCCGGATTCCTGGGCGCCGCGCTGCTGGCGTTCCGGCGCCGCCGGGGCGCCGCGGTCCTGAGCTGGGCCGCGGCGGCGGCGTGCGGGGCGGCGGCGGTCGTCGCGGCGCTGCCGTCGAGCTCCGAAGCGGAGCGGATCTTCCGCTCCCTGCACGAGGAGTCGGCGCGCTCGGCGGACCCGTCGCTGCGCCGCGTGAAGCCGCTCGAGACGCGGATCGTGCCGTCCTTCACCGTCTGGAGCCCCGAGTTCGAGGTGCGGCATCGCTGGGCCGCGTACGGGTCGGTCACGCACTCGGGGCACGCCCACGCCGGTGTGACGGAACGCGACGGCCGCTTCCGCGTGCGCTGGAACGGCGGCGCGTGGCGACTCGAGGAGCTCGAGCCGGCCGCTACTTCGGCGCCGGGCGCGCCAATCGCTTCCGGATCTCGCTGAGCTCGGCGCCGTATTCGCTTTCGAGCCCTTTGTTGAGATCAATGCCGCGGGCCATGTCCTCCGCAGCGGCTCGAAGCATGTCGACCGCCTTGGCGGTGTCGCCCTTCTTCTCGTAAAGACCCGCCATCTTCGCGAGCACCCTCCCGCGACTGGCCGAGCTCCGGGCGTTCGCGGGGTTGACTTTCAGGACTTCGCCGTAATCCTGCGCCGCCTTGTTGAAATCCTCCAACGGATCGCCTCCACGGCCCAGCAGGTAGAGACCCCGGTAATATTCCAGCTGCGCGCGGCCTTCCCAGGGCATCGCGGTATGCCGCAGGAAGCGCAGCGCCTCGTTGAAATCCTTTTCCGCCGCGGCGAAATCCGGGAGCGGATCCATTCCGTGGCCGCTCCGCCAGATGGCCCGATTCATCCGGGTCGTCGCCAGGTCCTGCACCGCGCTGGGGGACTGAGGGTCCAGCTCGAAGGCCCGCTGCGACGCCTTTTCGGCGGCCTCGAATTCGGGCAGCGGATCTCCCCCGGTCCGCGTCCGCCAGCGCGCCCTCTGGACGTGCAACGTCGCCTTCAAGGTCCACGCGGTGGGCCGGTCGCTCCAGCGGGAGAGAATGAGGCGGACGTCCTGCTCCGCGGCTTCCAGATCCTTTTCGGGACTCTCGGCGTGGTCCATCCGGATGACGCCCAGCATCTGCCGCACCGAGGCGCGAAGGTACAACGTCTCCTCGCGGTCCGGATTGAGCTCCAGAGCCCGGATCAGTTCCTGATCGGCACCCCGGAGGTCCGGTCCGCCGTCCTGACCGCGCCCCATGAGGTAGGTGCCCCGGTGGCGCCGGTTGTCTGCCCGCCCGACCCAGTGGGGAGCATAACCCTTGTCGTACGAGATAGCCTTCTCGTAAACACGGTCGGCATCCGCATAGGCACGCAGGACCTCGTCGATGTCCCTCGACTCCCGCGACCGGATGTTCGCCTGTCGATACATCGATTCGCAGAGCGCCGCCCAGGCCTCTTCGAGCATGGGATCCTTCTGGACGGCCTCCTGCAGCAGCCGCTGGGCTTCCGGAAAATTCAGCTGGTAGAGCGCCAGGATTCCCTTCACGGTCAGGACGTTCGCGGCGGAAACCGCCCGAGCGCGCCCGCCCTGCGGCTCCCGCGAGAGAATCCCTTCGATCGCGGTGCAGTCCTTCAGGATCATGTCGCGAATGGCGAGCAGCTCCTGACTGTTGCCTTCGACGTCCAGCGGATCCGGCAGGGGAGTGCTTTCCGCCGTCTGGGCAGTCACCCGTCCGGGAGGAAGGCGGCGGGCATCGGCGATCGCCTTCGTCAGGGCGGAGCCGTATCGATTGGCCAGCAGCACGGCGCGTTCGTACAGCGCCGGCGCGTACGACGGGTCTTTTTTCAGGGCGCGCTCCTGGAAGGCGAGCGCCTCCTCTTCCTGCATCAGCGCCCGGTGCATGCGTCCCATGAGGTACTCGACCTCGGCGACCTCGGGCGCGCTTTCGAGAGCCTGGCGATAGGCGGCCTCCAGGCCGGGCACGAACTGCTTCATCTTCTCGTTCGCTCCGGCGCGCCGGAATCCGAGCACGGCTTCGAGAGAGGTCCGGGCGTGCTCGCGGAGGAGCGACAGATTCTTCTCCTTCTCCGCGTCGAGCCGGCCGGACTTCTCCCGCACGGCGACGCCGACCGCCGCCGACGCGAGCAGCCCGACGACGATCAGCAGCGCCGCCGCCCGGGCCAGGCGGTTCTTGCTCAGCGCGCGGTAGACCCGGTACGCCCGGCTCCGCGGGCGGGCCAGGACCGGCTCGCCGGCCAGCCAGCGCGCGAGATCGTTCGCGAAGTCCTGCGCGTTCGCGTAGCGACGCTGCGGGTCCTTCTCCAGCGCCTTGAGGGTGATGGTCTGGAGGTCCTGCGGAACCGCCGAATCCCACGTGCTCGGCCGCTTGGGATCGTCGTGCACGATCCGGCCGTAGATCTCCAGCATGGTCTCGCCTTCATGCGGCACGTGACCGGTCACGATCTCGTAGAGGATCGCGCCCAGCGAGTAGACGTCCGTGCGCGGGCTGATGTCCTTGGCGCGACCCTCCACCTGCTCGGGCGACATGTAGAGCGGCGTGCCGAGGCTGCTGCCGGTCTTCGTGAGCTGCGCGGTGGAGTCCAGCAGGTGGGCCAGGCCGAAATCCGCGACCTTCGGCTCGCCGCTGTCGCTGACGAGGATGTTGGACGGCTTGAGGTCGCGGTGCACGATTCCCTTATCGTGCGCGGCCGCCACGCCCCGGGCGGCTTTCTCGAGGATCCGGAGGAGCTCCTTCTGGTTATCCCTCCGCTCCCGGAGCATGTCACTCAGCGGGCGCCCGTCGACCAGCTCCATCACCAGGTAGAGGCGGCCCTTGTCCTCGCCGGCGTCGTGGACCATGACGACGTTGGGGTGGGGGATGCCTGCGGCCGCCTGGGCCTCGCGGCGGAAGCGCTGGGCGGCCACGTCGTTCGGCGCGACCATCTGGCGCTGCACCTTCAGGGCGACGTAGCGGTGGAGCTCGCGGTCCAGCGCGCGGTAGACGACGGCGGTGGCGCCTTCGCCGAGGCGGCCGAGGATCTCGTAGCGCGGGATGTCGGGAGCCTCGACGACGCGGGAGACGGGGCTGTCGAGGCGGCTCGGCGGATCCTTGGGGAACCCCAGCGTCTCTCGGTCGCGTTCGTGGCGGGAGAGGTCGTCGTAGAGCCGATCCCAGTCGTCAGGCCCCGAAGAAGGCATTCCACTCTTCCTGGAAGTCTTCGGGGCGCGACAGGGTCTGCTGGAGTTCCGTCCGGATCTCGTTGCGAATGTCCTCGCGGACGTCGGCGAGGAAGTGCTTCACCTCGCCTTCCTTGACGCCCAGCTCAGCCGCGACGCCGGTGTACGTGGCGCGGGAGCCGGCGTTGCCGTTGATGTAGTACGCTTCGAAGACGCGGAACTTGACGCCCGTGCCTTCCGCGGAGAGCCGACGCCGCACCCGATCGACGGCCTTGGCCATCAGGGCGTTGCGCCACTCCTTCTCGAAAACCTCCTCGGGGTTGAGCCCCTTCGGGTCGGCCACCACCCCGGTGAGGGACGCGTCCTCCGGGTCCAGCGACAGGATGACCTTGCCGCCGCCCCGCTTGAGGCGCTCCAGCGCCTCGTCGTGGTGCTGGACGAAATGGCGCAGCAGCGACTTCAGGAAGGTCCGGAAGCTCCCGCGCTCGGCCGAATACCGCTCGATGGCGTTGCGGTCCGTGAGCCAGAGGAAGAAGGCCTGCGTCAGGTCCTTGGCGTCCTCGTTGGACTTGGCCCAGGCGACGCGGAGGTAGCGGTAGACGGGCTTCCAGTAGCTGCGGGCGAGCTCCGCGAGCCCGGCCTGGCGGATCTCCGGAGAGGCGTCGCGCGCCCGCTCGATCGTTCCCCAGACCGTGTCGGCGAAGTTGACGCCCGTCCCACCCAGACTCGTGTCCCGGTTTCGCATCCCGTTTGGTCCGTTCCTCGGTACTCGGGGCCGTTTCTAAGATAATAACGCCTGTGCACGCCATTGATGGGTCCGGCAGATTTTAAGGTTGGCTTATCCCCGGACGCGGAAGGGGGTGGGGGCAACGCCTGGATCACGTGGAGCGGGGATCGAACTCATGGGAGCATTGTCGCTGCGGCTCGCGGTCGGCCTCCTGACCGCCCTGTCCTTCGGCGCCGGAACCCTCTCGGCGCAAGACACCCGGACGGCCCTTCCGTCCCTTCCCGAAGGGAATACCGGCGTCGCCTCGAAGTACCCCGGCGACGCCGGCCTCGAGCGCGACCCTGCCGTCGTCTTTCTCGACGACTTCGAAGGCGGGCTGACGAAGTGGGACAATAACTGGGGCGGCATCAATCTGACCCCCCCGCCCGAACACGTCCACGGCGGCAAGCATGCCCTGGAGATGGTCCTGCCGTACCCCCGCGCGAAGGAGGTCGGGAAGGGCGTCAGCTGTTTCTTCAAGGAAGGCTTCGACACGCTCCATCTCCGGTACTACGCGAAGTACGGCCGGACCACGGAGCTCTTCCACGGCGCCACGCACAACGGCGGCGGCATCGGCGCGACGGCCCCCGGCATCCCCGAAGCCCAGCCGGGCGTCCCCGCCGACGGCAGGAACAAGTACGGCATCCTCCTGGACACCTATCGGTCCGTCGACGAGCCCAAGATGCCTTCGCCGGGGCTCCTCGCGGTCTACATCTATCATCCCGAGCAGCGCCACCAGTGGGGCGAGCACTTCTATCCCAGCGGACGAATCGCCCCCGTCGGCGCCAGCCCGACCTACTTCGGGCCGCGCTTCGTCCCGCGCCCCGACCTCATCCCCGATCGTGATCGCTGGGTCTGCTACGAGCTGATGGTGAAGGCCAACACGCCCGGCCAGCGGGACGGCCGGATCGCGTTCTGGATCGACGGCCGCCTGGCCGCCGACTTCCCGAACCTCCGGCTGCGGGACGTCCCCACCCTCAAGATCAACCGCATCGCCCTCGGACTCTACACGGGGAACGACGCCATCAAGGCGCCCTGCGAGATGTGGTTCGACGACGTCGTCGCGGCCACCTCCTACATCGGGCCCCTGCTGAAGCGGAAGAAGTCCGGGCCTGTGAAGAGCGCGGAGGAGATGGCGAAGGCCAGCGAGGCGCTGGCCCGAGGCGACCTCGCCGGCGCCTGGCGCCATCTCGACAAAGTAGACTCCGACGAGCTCTACCGGGAGGCGCAGGAGAAGCTGCGGAAGATCGAGGAGGCGGTGAACGGCCGGATCCGCGAAGTCCAGGCCCTCGAGGAGATCGGGGAGAAGAACGACGCCATCGACGGCTACCGCGAGATCGTCCGCGAGTTTTCCGGAATCCCCGCGGCCGAGCGGGCGAAGGCCCGCATGGACGCGCTGCGCGCGCCTCCGGCCAAAATCGGGAAGTGAGATTTTTCGCGTCCGGATCCCGCCGAATGCGGAAGGGGGTGGGGGCAACGCCTTATCCAGCAGGAGCGGGGATCGACGCATGGACACACGCTCGCTACGACTCGCGGTCGGCCTTCTGACCGCCCTCTCGTTCGGCGCCGGGACTCTCCCGGCGCAAGACACCCGGACGACGACCCTCCAGTCCCTCCCGGAAGGGAACAACGGGATCGCCTCGAAGTATCCCGGCGACGTCGGCATCACGCGGGATCCGAACGTCGTCTTCAGCGACGACTTCGAAGTCGGCACGACGGGCTTCGACAACAATTGGGGAGGGATCGTCACCACGACGACCCCGGAAAACGTCAACGGCGGCAAGCGCGCCGTCGAACTGACGCTGCCCTATCCCCGGACGAGCAAGGAAACGGGGAAGGGGTTCAACTACCACTTCAAGCAGGGCTACGACGTCCTCCATCTCCGCTACTATGCGAAGTACAGCAAGACCACCGAGCTGTATCACGGCGGCACGCACAACGGCGGCGCGATCCTGGCCCGCGCGCCCGGCGTCCCCGACGCCAAGCCGGGCATCCCCGCCGACGGCAAGAACGAGTACACCGTGCTCCTCGACACGGTCCGCTCGGTCGACGATCCCAAGGTCGTCTCCCCCGGGCCGCTCGCGTTCTACGTCTATCATCCCGAGCAGCGGCACCAGTGGGGCGAGCACTTCTTCGCGTCCGGGAAGATGTTCCCGTACGGGGGCAACCCGAACTATTTCGGCCCGTCCTTCGTGAAAAGGCCCGACCTCACGCCGGACCGCGACCGCTGGATCTGCTACGAGTTCATGGTCAAGGCCAACACGCCGGGGCAGCGCGACGGCCGCCTCGCGTTCTGGATCGACGGGCGCCTCGCCGCCGACTTCCCGAACCTGCGCCTTCGCGACGTGCCCACCCTCAAGGCGAACATCATCAGCATCGGCCTCTACACGATGAACGAGGCCATCAAGAGCCCCTGCACCATGTGGTACGACGACGTCGTTGCGGCCACGTCCTACATCGGCCCCATCCTGAAGCGGAAGAAGTCGGGACCGGCCAAGAGCGCCGAGGAGATGGCGAAGGCCCACGAGGCGCTGGCCCGGGGCGAGCATGCCGAGGCCTGGCGCCACCTCGACAAGGTGGACTCCGACGAGCTCTTCCGCGAGGCGCAGGACGTGCTCCGCAAGATCGAAGAGGCGGTCAACAGCCGGATCCGCGAAGTGCAGGCCCTGGAGGCGATCGGCGAGAAGAACGACGCGATCGAAGGATACCGCGAGATCCTGCGCGAGTTCGCCGGCGTGCCGGCGACGGAGCGGGCGAAGGCGCGGCTGGACGCGCTGCGCGCCGCGCCGGCAAAGAGGGGGAATTGAGCGATTTGTGCCACCCGCGACCGCGCGCGGGAGGTAAGTACTAGAGACTTCCAACAGGAGATGACATGAACGCGCGAGAGAATACCGAATTCAACCGCCTGACCTGGCCCGAGGTGAACGACGCCATCGAGATGCAGAAGGTCGTCATCTTGCCGACGGGCTCGACCGAGCAGCACGGCCCGCATCTGCCGCTGGACACGGACCTCTTCCTGGTCGAATCCGTGGTCCGCGAGCTCGCGCGCCGCGCGCCCGACAAGGTCCTCGTCCTTCCCGGGATCCCCTACGGGCTCAACCTGCACCACATCGACTTCCCCGGCACGATCCACGTCGAGCCGAACCACTTCATCGACTTCTGCGTCGACGTGACCAAGAGCGTGGCCTACCACGGCTTCAAGCGCATCGCGGTCATCAACGGCCACGGCTCCAACACGCCGATGATCGACCTGATCGCGCGCCGCACCGTGCTGGAGACGCCGTCGCTCTGCTGCGCGTTCGGCTACTACGTCATGGGCAAGGAGGAAACCCACGCGATGCTCGAAACGGGCGTCTACGCCCACGCCGACGAGTGGGAGACGTCGCTCTACCTGCACTTCGCCCGCGAGCGGGTCCAGATGGAAAAGGCCGTGAAGGGCCTCGACCGCGTCGGCAAGACCATGAGCTCCGACAGCACCACCCATGTCCGCTTCAACGACTACTGGGGCCGCTGGACGAAGACCGGCGTCCACGGCGATCCCACGAAGGCCACGCCCGAGAAGGGGAAGAAGATCCTCGAGATCATCATGAAGCACATGCTCCAGTGGCTCGAGGAGTACCGCACCTGGCCGATCGAGGAGCGCGGCGACCAGCACCGTCTGCCCGTCCCGAAGGGCATCCGCTGGTAGAGCGACTCTCGGATTAGCCACAGAGGACACCGAGCAGATTCTCTGTGCCGGATCCGGACCGAATCATTCTGCTCCGTGCTCTCTGTGTCCTCCGTGGCCAATATTCCGGGAGAATCCAGGGGCGACTTGCCCGCGGACGCGGAATCAGGATCGTACCAGGAGGTCGATCCATGCGGCTCCCCCTATCGCTGATTCTGCTGTCCGCGCTCGTCGGCGTCGCTACCGCCCAGGACAAGAAGGGCGCGAAGAAGCCCGTGGACCCCAAGACCTGGATGAGTCTCCGCGGGGCGCTCCTCTGGGAGGAGCACTTCGAGAACGACGCCTACAACAAGGAGTGGAGCCGCTACAAGGGCAACTACGTCGTCGAGAAGGGCCAGCTCAAGGTCGCCGAGGTCGCCGGCGACGGCCACCTCCCGACGATGACCCGGAACTTCAAGGAATCCAACGTCGTCATCCAGTTCTCCTTCAAGTTCGAGGGCGCCAAGTGGCTCGGCTTCCAGCTCGACGACGCCACCAACGACGCCAAGAAGGAGCACGTCGCGCAGCTGACGATCCAGCCCGACGGGTTCCGGATCGAGAAGATGACCGGCTTCGGCCCCACGACGAAGAACACGATCGTCGACCAGAAGAAGATGAAGTTCGACCCCGGCGCCTGGCACACGATCGTCTACGAAATCCTGGGAGACGAGATTGTGGCGGTCGTGGACGACGAGGAGATGGCGATCGCCAAAGCCGACGGGATGACGCTCGCCCGCTCCCGCATCCAGCTCGTCAGCGCCGGCGAATGGGCCTGGTACAAGGACATCAAGGTGTGGAAGGCCGAGCCGGATCCTCGCTGGCCGAAGAAGCGCGCTGCAATCCTGGAGCGCCTTAAGAAGTAGAATAGACGGATGCTGATCTTTCTCGCCGGAGTCCTGCTCGGCCGTCTCGTGCAGGAACCCCCGCGGCCCCTCGACGACCGACTCACGATCGAGCTCGTCGCGCAGGAGCCCGAGATCGCCAATCCGACCGGCGTCGCGGTCGATGCCAAAGGCCGCATCTGGGCGATCGAGAACAACACCCACATGCGCACGAAGGATTACCCGGGACCGGAAACCGACCGGCTCCGCGTCTTCAGCGATTTCGGGCCCGACGGACGAGCGAGGAAATCGGAAACCGTGGCCGACGGTTTCACGCTGGGGATGAACCTGGCGTTCGGGGTGAAGGGCCAGGTGTACCTGATCACCCGGAACATGATCGAGGAGGTGGCATATCCCCGCCGCCCGATCGTCCGGCTCGAGACGGTCGGCGACTACCACCACAACGGCCTCTTCGGCATGGCCGTCGACCCGCGCGGAGATCTCTACTTCGCGATCGGCCGCAACACCGGCAAGGACTTCCCGGTCGGCGCGCCCTGGACTCTGGTGGGGTCCGACGGCTCAAAGATCTCCGGCACCGAGGGCGGCCGGATCTTCCGCTGCCGCGCGGACGGAAGCGCCCTCGTTCCGGTCGCGTCCGGCTTCTGGAATACGTTCCACATGACCTTCGATTCCTACGGGCGCCTCTTCGCCGTCGACAACGATCCCGGCGGCGGGTCGGAGTCCCGTCTGCTCCACATCGTGCCGGGGGGAGACTACGGGTTCCGCCCGCGGGCGGGCTACCGCGACGGCCACCCCTTCCACTCCTGGACCGGCGAACACCCGGGGACGCTCCCGATGGTGTCGTTCACCGGCGAAGCGCCCGCCGGCATCCTCTCGTGCGACTCGGAGCTCTGGCCCGAGGAGTTCCGGAACACGCTGCTCGTCACGTCGTGGAGCGACCATCAGGTCGAGCGCTACCGGCTCGTTCCCCGCGGCGCGTCGTTCACGGCGCGGCCCGATCCCGTGATCCGGGGCGGAGAGAACTTCCGCCCGGTCGGCATCGTCATGGCGCCCGACGGGTCGATCGTGCTGACGGACTGGGTGGACCGCTCCTACCCGGTGCACGGCAAGGGGCGGATCTGGAGGGTCCGGCTGAAGGCGCCGAGCGCGGCTGCGAAGAAGGTTCGGGACCCGCTCTTCGATCGGGCCGAGGCCGTCGCCCAGCTTCCGCCGGAAGATCCGCGGCGGCTGGAGATCGCCGAGAAGGATCCGTCCAAATACGTCCGCCTCCAGGCTCTGGTGGGGATGAAGCCGCCGGCGACGCCGCCGGAGCTGCTCTTCACGCTGCTCGAGGACTCGGATCCCTTCCTGGTCGGGGCGGCGATCACTCTTCTGGGCCGGCCCGGCGGATCGGACGAGCTCCGCAAGAAAGTCTCGGACGCCAATCCGAAGGTCCGCGTCGGAATCCTTTGTGCCCTGCGGAGGACCGGGGACAAGATCGATCCCGGAGTCCTCCGGTCGTTCCTCGCGGACCCCGATCCGCCGATCCGGCGGGCGGCCATCCAGTGGGCGGCCGAGGACGGACTCGTCGACCTGCTCCCGGACATCACGACGGCCGGGTCCCGTCCGCCCATCACGGTGGACATCTTCGAAGCCTACCTGGGCGCTCTCGAGTATCTGACCGCGCCCGCCTCCGGACGTCGGGACGCCAAGCTCCCGCAAGCCCACCTCGGAGCCATTTTATCCGATGCCACGAAGCCGCCCGCCATGCGGGCTTATGCGCTCCGGATGCTCCGCCCGGACCATCCTCTGCTCGCGCTGTCCAAGCTCCAGGAGTGGGCGGCGGCGGGAGAGGACGTCCTGCGCCTCGAAGCCGTTCGGGCGTTGTCGTCCTCCATCCTCGAGCCCGCCCAGGAAACGCTGAGGAAGATCGCGGGAGACCGCGAGGCGTCGCCGACGCTCCGCCTGGAAGCCACGGCGGGGCTGGGTCAATCCGCGGCAAGCGCTCCGCCGACGCGATCCCTGCTGCTGTCGATGATCGAGGAAGAGAACGAGCCCCTTCGCTTCGAGGCCGTCCGCAGCGTGGGCGGCGCCTCCGCCGACCCGCAGGTCCGCGCCGCCTTGCATCGCCTCCTCGATCGGAGCAAGGAGCGTCCGGAGCTGGCGGAGAAGATCGCCCTCGTGCTCAAGCTCGGCGGAGACACGATCCCGGCCCCGCAGCCCGCGTCCGACGACGAGTGGAAGGCCGCCGCCAAGGAAGCGGGAGGAGACCCCGCGGCCGGCGAGCGGCTCTTCTTCCATCCGCGCGGGCCGCAGTGCTTCACCTGCCACCGCGTGCGCGGGAAGGGCGGCGAGGTCGGCCCGGACCTCTCGCGCCTGGGCCGCGGGCTGGAGCGCGACCGGCTGATCGATTCGATTCTCCAGCCCAGCCGCGACATCGCACCGGAGTTCGCCGCGTGGGAGATCATCACGAAGGATGGCGACTCCTGGGTCGGCCGCATCCTGAAGGAAGAAACCAAGGACCTCACGCTGCTGGGACCCTCGAACCGGCCCGTCTCGATCCCGCGCGGCGACATCGCCGTGCGCCGCCCGAGCCGCGTCTCGATGATGCCCGACGGTCTCCAGCGCGGCCTCACCCGCAAGGAGTTCCGCGACCTCGTCGCGTTCCTCCTCTCCCTCCACTAATCCGTTTTCCACGGCCCCTCGTCCCCTGACGCGGAATAAAGGGGAGCTTGCATCGAGGGTGAGATGACCGGCGTGCTCCTGCTGGCAGCGGCGTTCGTGGCGCAGACGGATCCGGGCGCCATCCTGGCCCGGCACTGCGGCGAATGCCACGGCGCCGAGAAGCCCAAGGGCGACTTCCGCCTGAAGGACCTGGACGCCGGAGTGTCGAGCTCGGCCGCCGAAGAGCGCTGGCAGAGCGTCCTCGACCAGGTCCGCTCCGGCTCCATGCCGCCCAAGAAGAAGCCGCGGCTCCCCGAGGCCGACCTGAAGGCGCTGACCGAAGGAATCGACCGCTCGCTGACGGCCGCGGCGGCCAAGCGCCGCGCCGCACAGGGCCGCGTGGTGCTGCGTCGGCTCAACCGCGTCGAGTACACCAACACCCTCAACGACCTGTTCGGCGTCGAAGTGGAGCTGCGCGAATTCCTCGCCCTCGACGGGTCGATGGATGGCTTCGACAACAACGGCGCCGCCCTCCACCTGTCGTCGTTCGCGATGGAGCGCTACCTGGAGGCCGCAGGAGCCGCGCTGAACATCGCGATCTCGAACCGGACCGCGCCCGCGACGTCGAAGAAGCGCTACAGCCTCAAGGACCAGCACGCGGTGCTCACCTACGGCAACGACTTCTTCCGGGTCCTCGAGGACGGCAGCGTCGTCTGCTTCCTGTCGAGCCACGACGGCACCGTCTGGATCTCGCAGTTCTATCCGCGCGACCGCGGCTACTATCGCGTCCGCATCTCCGCCTCCGGATTCCAGAGCGAGGGGAAGCCCGTCACCTTTGAGGTGAACAATCACACGACGGGCCTGGTCGGCTACTTCGACGTTCCGGCCGACAAGCCGACGGAGATCGAGTTCGTCGTCCGCATGGAGAAGGAGACCGGCTTCTCGCTGCTCCCGTACGGGCTGGGGAGCGCGGTCGGCAAGGCGCCGGGGCGCGCGGCGAAGTACACGGGCCCGGGGCTCGCCGTCCACTGGCTGGAGGTGGAGGGCCCCCTGGCGGAGGCCTGGCCGCCGGCCAGCCACCGTAGCCTGTTCGGCGACCTGCCGCAGGCGCCGTTCGGCAAGTGGAAGGAACGCCTCGAGGTCGTCTCGCAGAACCCGGCGGCGGACGCCGACCGGATCCTGCGCCCCTTCATCCGCCGCGCCTTCCGGCGTCCGGTGGGCGACGCCGACGTCAAGCCGTTCCTCTCGCTGGTGCAGGCGCGGCTGAACGAGAAAGACAGCTTCGAGCAGGCCATCCGCACTGCGCTGGCCGCCGTGCTCTCGTCCCCGAAGTTCCTCTTCCTCGAGGAGCGGCCCGGGCCGCTGGATGACTATGCCCTGGCCAGCCGCTTGTCCTACTTCTTCTGGAGCTCAATGCCGGACGACGAGCTCTTCGCCCTGGCGGAGCAGAAGAAGCTGCACGTGCCCGAGGTCCTGCGGGCGCAGGTCGAGCGCCTGCTCCAGAGCCCCAAGGCTGCCGCCTTCACGCGCAATTTCTGCGGCCAGTGGCTGGGGCTGCGGGACATCGACTTCACGGCGCCTCACTACGGGCTCTACCCGGAGTTCGACCAGATGCTCAAGGTGTCGATGGTCCGGGAGACGGAGCTCTTCTTCGACGAGCTGCTGAAGAACGACCGGAGCGTGTCGAACGTGGTCGCGTCGGACTTCTCCATGCTCAACGGACGCCTCGCGAAGCACTACGGCATCGCCGGGGTGGACGGCCTCTGGGAGTTCCGGAAGGTCGCGTTGCCTCCCGACTGCCACCGGGGCGGCGTCCTCACGATGGCGAGCGTGATGAAGGTCACGGCCGACGGCACCAGCACCTCGCCGATCAAGCGCGGCGCCTGGGTGCTCGACCGGATCCTCGGCACCCCGCCGCCCAAGCCGCCCGCCGACGTCCCGGCCCTGGAGCCCGACATTCGCGGGGCGACGACGCTGCGCGAGCGGCTGGCCAAGCACCGCAACAATCCCGCGTGCGCGAACTGCCACGCCAAGATCGACCCGCCGGGCTTCGCCCTGGAGAGCTTCGACGTCATCGGCGGCTGGCGGACCTACTACCGGCAGACCAACTGGACCAAGGGCGTGAAGGAAGTGAAGGGGGTGCTCTACCTCCAGGGCCCCGACGTCGATCCCAGCGGCGAGATGTCCGACGGTCGCAGGTTCGGCGACATCGACCAGTTCCGCCAGTACCTGCTTCAGGACGTCGAGCAGGTCGCCCGCAACCTGACGCAGAAGCTCGTCACCTACGCCACCGGGGGAACGCCCGAGGCATCGGACCGGCCGGAGATCGAGGCGATCCTCGCCCGGGCCCGGGCGACGAAGTACGGTCTCCGCACGCTGATCCACGAGATCGTGCGGAGCCGGATGTTCCTGGAGAAATAAGCGAGGAGCGATTCATGACCCCGACTCGACGCACGTTCCTACGCGCCGCGGGCGTCTCGCTGGCGCTGCCCTGGCTTGACGCTCTGGCGCCGAAACGGGCTGACGCCGCGGACTCCGAACCCAAGCGCCGGATGGTCTGCCTCGGCGCCCCGCTCGGGTTCCATGCCCCGAACTTCTTTCCGCAAAAAGCGGGCAAGGACTATCCGCTCAGCCCCTACCTCGAGATCTTGAAGGATCACCGGAACGACTTCACCGTCATGTCCGGCCTCTGCCACCCGGACGTGGCCGAAGGCCACGATTCCGGCTACAGCTTCCTGACGGGCGCCCATCATAAAGGCTTCATGCGGGGAGGCTTCCGCAACACCATTTCGCTCGACCAGCTCGCGGCCGAGCAGATCGGCGGCAAGACGCGGGTCGCCAGCCTTTCGCTCTCGACCGAGGGCTCCGGCCTCTCGTGGACCCGAAGCGGCGTGCTGGTCCCGCCGTCGCTTCACCCGTCCAGCGTCTTCGCGCAGCTCTTCCTCGAAGGCGGGGCCGACGAGGTCGACGCCCAGATGCGGAGGCTTCGTCAGGGCCAGAGCATTCTCGACCACGTCCGCGACCTCGCCAAGACGATGGAGCCCGGACTCGGCGTCAACGATCGCGAGAAGCTCGACGAGTACTTCACCAGCGTCCGCGAGCTGGAGCAGCGGATGCTCATCGCCAAGGAGTGGGCGACGAAGCCCAAGCCCAAGGTCGAGATCAAGCAGGTCCCGAACCCCGCCAACGTCGACATCGTCGCCCGCTGCCGCACCTGGTTCGACCTCACCCACCTGGCCCTGCGGACGGATTCGACCCGCCTCGTGTCGATCCTGCTGAACGGAGGAAGCCAGGGCGCTCCCCCGATCCTCGGCGTCTCGCAGGGCCACCACGACCTGTCCCACCACGGCCAGGACCCCAAGAAGCTGGAGCAGCTCCGGCTCGTGGAAGTGGAAGTCATGAAGACGCTCGCGGACTTCCTGACCAAGCTGAAGACGACGCAGGAAGACGGCGTCAGCCTGCTCGACCGGACTATGATCTTTCTGGGCAGCAACCTGGGCAACGCGAACAGCCACGCCACGAAGAACCTGCCCGTCCTCCTCGCGGGCGGCGGCTTCAAGCACGGGCAGCACCTGACGTTCACGCCGGAGACGGCGCCGCCGCTCTGCAACCTGTTCGTCAGCATGCTCCAGCGGCTCGGCCTGCAGGTCGACCACTTCGGGTCCAGCACGGGAACGCTCAATGGACTGGAGATGACGACATGAACCGCTCGATCCCCATCGTCGGCGGGCTCCTGATCCTGGGCCTGTCGGGACTCGGCGCCGGCGGACAGGAGAGCGAGCTTCCGGAGCCGGGGAAGAACTTGCCCAATGAACCCATCGCGCGCAGCTTCTCGCCGGCGAAGGCCGCGGCCTGGCTCGATGCCGTCGCGGTCAACTGGACCCGGAAGCGGAAGTGCGGCACCTGCCACACCAACCTGCCGTACCTCTGGGCGCGCCCCTCGCTGAAGTCGTTCCAGAGTCCGGCCATGGGGGAGGTTCGCGGCTTCTTCGAGCATCTCGCCGACACGTGGGAGATCGACAAGCCGCCCCGGAAGTACCGGCTGGTGAACGCCTGGCAGTCCCAGATCGTCACGACTGCCGTGACGCTCGCCATCAACGACTCCCGGACCACGCGGGAGCTCCATCCGCTCACGCGGAAGGCCTTCGACAAGATGTGGGTCTACCAGCGCGAGGACGGGTCGTGGGACTGGCCGAAGTGCGACTGGCCGCCGATGGAGCATGACGACTACTTCGGCGCGACCTACGTGGCGCTCGGCGTGGGCATGGCCCCCGGAGATTACGCCCGCTCGGAGGCCGTTAAACCGGGCCTGGAAAAGCTTCGCCGCTACCTCAAGACGCAGAAGGCCCCGGACCTGCATCACAAGATGATGCTCCTCTGGGCCTCCAGCAAGCTCGACGGCCTCATGAGCGCCGACGAGCGCGACGCGGTCGTCCGCGATCTTCTGGCGCTCCAGAAGAAGGACGGCGGCTGGTCCCTGCCGTCGCTCGGAGGCTGGAAGCGCCACGACGACACGCCCAACCCCCAGGATGGGCCGAGCGACGGGTACGCCACCGGGCTGGCGATCGTCGTGATGAGAGACGCGGGCATCGCGGCCGATCACGCCTCGATCAAACGAGGCGTGGAGTGGCTCAAGTCGAACCAGCGAGAGTCGGGCCGCTGGTTCACGCAGTCGCTCAGCATCGACGACCAGCACTTCGTCACCCACGTCGGCACGGCCTACGCGGTGATGGCGCTGGACGCCTGCGGGGAGCTGCGCTGATGCGATATCTGGCGGCCTTCATCCTCCTGGCGACGTCGGCGCCGGCCCAGTCCACCGAGGGGCCGGAGAACGCCCTCGCGCGGAAGTGCGACAGCCAGATCCCCTGGATCAGCGACGGGATCGAGCTCGTCGACGGCACGCCAAAACCGCCGGAGCCCGGCGCCGCGAAGCGAGCCGAGCTCCTCGAGCAGGCGAAGACCCTGGCCAAGGAGAAGAATCGTCTGATCCTTTGGTATTGTCCGCGCATTCCCGGCACGCACATGTTCCGCGCCCCGTGCCTGGATCACTACGCGAAGGAGGTCTTCTTCACGGACCCCGACGTGGTGGACCTGCTGCGCTCGAAGTTCGTCCCGCTGCGGATGTCCTGCGACGAATCCATCGCCGGCAGCGTCGGCCTGCGGAAGCCGAGCTTCATCGAGCCGGGGTTCCTCTTCCTCACGCCGGAAGGGCGCGTGGTGCATACGATCGATCGGATCCGCACGTTCAACGCGGACTGGCTGCGCGCCGCGATGGTCGCGGTCCTGCGCCGGAACGACGCGTTCAACGCGCCGGCCGGGGATTCGGTCGAGGACCTGATCCGGGGCGGCGACGACGAGAAGGCCCTGGACCGCGCGACGCCGGACCAGAAGGCGCAGATCTTCCGCCACGCGGGCCGCCACCGCGAGGTGCTCGCGCTGTCCTGCGCCGCATCCCACAAGGGACGCGCCCTGATGGCCCTGGGCGACGTCGACGGAGCCCGCCGCGCGATGGAGTCGGACGAGTCCCCGGAGGCCCTCTATCTCCTCGGCGCGATCGAGGCGCTCAACGCCCGGAACCCTGACGCGCTCTGGAAGCGGCTGATGGAACGCCACCCGGAGTCCTGCTGGGCCTGGCGCGCCGCCGCCCAGAAGGTCCTGGACCCCGACGGCCTGCCGCGCGGGCCCCTGAGTCACCTCTACGAGGACTTCTCCGCCGCCCCGCCCAAGGGCCTGGTGTCGACGACCGGCGAGCCCGCCGCAAGCGCGGAGGCCGCGTCCCGCCGCGCGCTGGAGTTCCTGCTGCGCGCGCAGCGCGACGACGGTTCCTGGAGCGACGCCCGCTACTGCTACGGGTGGGCGTCCTACATGATCAAGCGGCGCATCAAGGACGGCCTGCTCGACCCCTCCTACAAGGTCTGGCCGGACACGACGCTACGGCCCAATTTCTACATCGCCGTCACGGCGCTTTCGGCGCTGGCGCTCGCCGAGTGGCGCGACGCGGCGCCGGAGCGGGTCGATCGGGCGCTGCGGAAGGCCGAGGCCTACCTCGACGACGACGCGAGGGTGGCCGTGGGCCGCTGCGAGGAATGCTACGCGGAGATGTTCCGGCTCCTCTACTACACGAAGGCCAAGGACGTGCCGCGCATGAACCGGATCCTGTCGCGGCTCGGGAAGCTGCAGGACGAGGACGGCTTCTGGGGCCACGAGTACCCGAGCGCCTTCGCCACCGCGGCCGTCGTGCACGCGATCGTGGCGGCGAAGCGGGCGGGGGCGGACGTGCCGAGCGTCCTCCTCAACCGCGCGGCGGATGCGCTGCTCAAGACCCGGCGGGACGGGCTGCGCCACGATTACCGGCACGAGCCGGGCAAGCCCCAGAGTTCGGAGAAGAACTCCGCGGGTCGCACGGCGCTCGCCGAGCTGGCGCTCCACGAATGCGGGCGCGGCTCGCTCGAAAACGTCGCCGCCGGCGTGGACGTCTATTGGAAGCACGTGTCGGCGCTCGAGGCCATCCGGGCCTGCGACAATCACGCCGACGAGGAGCTGGCGGGCTTCTTCTTCTTCTACTGCGTCTACCACACCCTCGAGGCGGCGCGCGCGCTGGACGAGCCGGCGCGCGGGCGGCAGCTCGAGAAGTTCCGGGCCCAGATCCTGGCGCTGCCCGAGATGGACGGGAGCTTCGTCGACAGCCACGAACTGGGGAAGAGCTACGGCACCGCGATGGCGCTGCTGATCCTGAACCGCCTGCGTTAGTCCTTGCGGACCTTGAAGTCGACGCCGCCCTCGAGCGCGCCCTGCCAGGCGTCGGCCAGGAGACTCTCGGCTTTCGGGGTGAACACGTACAGCTCCGCGAAGAATCCGCCCGCGGCCTCCCCATCGTCCTTCTTGCTCTTCGGCTGCCAGGCGAACGTCGCGCGGGCGCGATAAGTTTCCGCGTTGAGGGGCCGCTTGTCCTGCTCGGTGTAGCTGGATTTCAGGCCGGGGTTCTTGCCGTTCAGGTCCCAGCGCTCCTTGAAGGTCAGCTCGTAGACCTGGACGCTCTCGCCGGGCGGAATCGTCCTGAAGCGCGTCTCGTCCACCGTGAGCGCTCCGTTGAGGGCGATCTGGTACGTCGGCACCACGAGATGGACCGACTTGCCGCCGGAGAGGACCTCCGCCGACGCATTCTCGGCGAGCGTCCCGTCTCCCAGATAGATCGTGACGGGGAAGTCCTCGACGTTCTTCAGGCGGACGCTGACCTTCACGGTTTCTCCGGGCGCGTACGTCGGCTTGTCGGTCGAGACCTCCAGCTTGAGGGCGGCCCGCCGGAGGACCTCGACGATCTTCCGGATGGTGTCGGCGGCGCGGAGGCGGACTTCGGGATCCGCGGCGTCCTTTTCGAGGGCCTTGAGGGACTTGAGGGCGGGCCGGCCGAGGGCGACGAGGTCCTTTGCGGCGCGCTCCCGGACCACGGCGTCGGCGCTTCCCAGGTCACCCGCCAGTTTCGAGAGCTGCTCCTCCTGAGCCTGGCCCAGAAAAAGGGCGGTTACGACGGCGATCAGCATCCTGTCCTATCTACGGAAGAGGAGACGGCATGATAGCCCGTTCGTCGCGTAAAATGGGGTGGATGAATTCCCAGAGCTGGAAGCCCGTGGTCTACCTCTCGACGACCGTCGGCGTGGTTGTGGTCGTGCTGGGGCTCGTCTACGGGATCACGAAACTCCTATTTCCGGGATTCACGATCCTCAACCTTCACCGCGGGGAAGGCCGGGCCCTTCTCGCCATTGCGGGCGCGCTGGCGTACGGCTCGGTCGTGGCCACGACCAAGATCTTGAAGCGGCACTGGGGCCGCGAGTTCGGGACCTACCTCGACGATCCCGACGTCGACACGCCCTTGCCGGCAAGCGTCACCACGATGTGCCGGCGCTGCGGGACGCCCTTCCAGGTCTACACCAACGACGCCCACGCGGCGGGCTTCTGCTCCCAGGCCTGCAAGACCCGGGGCACCTGAAAAACCGTGCGGAACTCTCCCGATTCCCCCTTGACAATTACTATCCATGGATATAATATCCCTGTATATGAAAGCCAAGGATACCAATAAAGCCGCCTCGACGATCTACGGCGAGCTGGGTCAGACCAAGCCCTTCGACCGCCCGGAGCGCGAGCTGGCGGTGGTCATCCTCCGCAGCGGCGACGTGCTCCACCACAGCGTGAGCCGCGCGCTGGCCCCCTGGGACCTCTCGAACGAGCAATACAACGCCCTTCGCATCCTGCGCGGCGCCGGCGACGACGGGCGGCCGACCCTCGACATCTCCACCCGGCTTATCTCCCGGAGCCCGAACATCACCCGGCTGCTCGACAAGCTGATCGCGAAGGGCCTGGCTCGCCGCGACCGGGACGCGAAAGACCGGCGCCAGGCGGTCGTCCGCATCACCCCCGAGGGGAAGGAGCTCCTCGACCGCTGCGACGGCGCCGTGGACGCCGTGCTCGCCAAGGTCGGAACCCTGAGCCCGGACGAGATCCGGATCGCGGTCGGCCTGCTCGACCGGGTCCGCGCCGCGGTCGCCGTGACCACGGTGTCGGAAGGGCTTCGCGGTCGGAAAGCTTCCGCAACGAAGTGAGAACGAAAGGATAGGAGGACTTTATGGCCAAAAAGATCATCGCGGTGACGGGCGCCACGGGCGCGCAGGGCGGCGGGCTGGTGCGGGCGATCCTCGCCGACAAGGAGTTCGCGGTCCGCGCGATCACGAGAAAGCCCGACAGCGACAAGGCGAAGGAGCTCGCGAAGCTCGGCGCCGAAGTCGTCGCGGCCGACCTGGACAACGAGGCGAGCCTGAAGAAGGCGTTCACGGGCGCCCACGGGGCCTACCTCGTGACGAACTTCTGGGAGCACTTCTCGCCCGAGAAGGAGCTGGCCCAGGCCCGCACGATGGCCAAGGCCGCGAAGGACGCGGGCGTCACGCACGTGATCTGGTCGACCCTCGAGGACACGCGCCGCTGGGTTCCGCTGAGCGACAGCCGCATGCCGACCCTGATGGGGAAGTACAAGGTTCCCCACTTCGACGCGAAGGGCGAGGCGAACAAGATCTTCGGCGAGCTCGGCGTCCCCACGACGCTCCTCAACACGTCCTTCTACTGGGACAACCTGATCCACTTCGGCATGGGCCCGAAGAAGGGCCCGGACGGGAAGCTCGCATTCACGCTCCCGATGGGGGACAAGAAGCTGCCGGGCATCGCGGCGGGGGACATCGGCAAGGCCGCCCTCGGGATCTTCAAGCGCGGCTCCGAGTACATCGGCAAGACCGTCGGGATCGCCGGCGAACACCTCACGGGCGCCCAGATGGCGGCCGCGCTCTCGAAGGCGCTCGGCAAGGAGGTCGTCTACAACGCCGTCACCCCGGAGCAGTACCGCAAGTTCGGGTTCCCCGGCGCCGAGGACCTCGGCAACATGTTCCAGTTCAAGGCGGAGTTCGAGAAGGACTACTGCGGCGCCCGCGACCTCAAGGTCTCCAAGTCGCTCAACCCCGAGCTCCAGAGCTTCTCGGCCTGGCTCTCGGCCAACAAGGATCGCATCCCGGTCGGCTAAAGATCGCCTTCGAGGGAACGGGTTCGGAACGGGAGGACAGAATGAGCCGCATCACGATCATCATCGCGATGGCGCTGGCGCTCGCGGGGATCTTTGCGTTCGGCTGGTCCAAGGCCGAGCGCGCCGACGCCCGGGCGGCGGCCCGCCTGGAGCGCGGCCGCTACCTGGTGGAAGGCCCCGCGCACTGCTTCATGTGTCACTCCGAGCTCGACTGGAATCGGGAAGGCCTGCCTCCCAAGCCGGGCGGCGAGGGAGGCGGCCAGAACCCGTTCCCCGAAGAGGCGTTCCCCTGGCTCGTCGCGCCCAACATTTCCCCCGACCCGGAGACCGGGGCCGGACGCTGGAGCGACGACCAGTTCCGCCGCGCCCTGCGGCAGGGCATCGGCTCCGACGGCCGCACGCTCTTTCCCATGATGCCCTACCGGCTCTTCCACGACATGTCCGACGAGGATCTCGCGTCGGTCATCGCGTACCTGCGCTCGGTCCCGCCGGTCCGCCGGCAAGTCCCGCGCACGACGCTTCCGGAGCCCGTGAAGCAGTCCCTGCGCCCGCTGCCTCCCGCGAACGAGGTCCCCGCCGTCGACCGCTCGTCACCCGTGAAGTACGGGGAGTACCTCACCAAGATCGCCAACTGCACGGGCTGCCACACGCCGCTCGACGCGCGCGGCGCACCCATCCCGGGCATGGACTGGGCCGGCGGCCTGAACCTCGTGGGCCCCTGGGGCAACGTCCACTCGGTGAACCTGACGCCCGACCCCTCGGGCATCCCGTACTACACGGAAGAACTCTTCCTCAAAGTCCTACACACCGGCAACCCGGGCGGCAAGCCGCTCAACCCGATCATGCCCTGGGGCTACTTCCGCAAGATGAGCGACGAGGACATGAAGGCGATCTTTGCGTACCTGAAGAGCCTCCCGCCCGTGAGTCACCGGATCGACAACACCTCTCCCAAAACCCATTGTCAGAAGTGCGGGGGAACGCATGGGCTGGGGGAGATGAATCGCTAGCCGGAACCAAGAACCAAGAACCAGGAACCAAGAGCCGGAGGGGTCCCCCTCCGCACCTCCCCCCGGGGGAGGCAGGGAGGGGGGCGAATCCTCCTCCTGGTTCTTGGTTCGGTGTTCCTGGTTCGGGAATTACTCCGAAAAGGCTGCGTGTTTCGGGTTCCCCTGGGAAGCAATGAACGCGAGGAGGTCGAGGATTTCCTCACGCGACAGCGTCACCAGCAATCCCGTCGGCATCGGCGAGACGTCGGACGGCGTCACCCGGCTGATATCGGCCTTCTTGATCGACACCGTTTTGTCCGGCTCCTGGAGGTTCTCCGCGAGCTGGATCGTGTCGCCGTCGCGCTTCACGATCATGCCCTTGTAGCGGTCCTCGTTCTTGAGGAAGACCGCGTAGACCCGGTACTCGTCCTTGATCTTCAGCGACGGGTCGATGATCTGGCGCAGCAGCTCCGCGCCGGGGTACTCCTGCGCGACCTTCGAGAGGTCCGCGCCGACGTGGCCGCCCTGGCCCTGCACGTTGTGGCAGCCGACGCAGCCCGCCGCCGTGAACATCTCCTTCCCGCGGGCGAAGTTGCGCTTCGAGAGCGGCGCGTCGAAGGCGCCCTTGAAATCGTCCATGGTCCACATCTTCACGAAGCGGCGCGCCGTCGCCGACGGCTTCGCGCCCGGGTTGAGGAGCTCCTCGGGGGTGTAGAAGTCCAGCTTCTCCTTCGTCGCATTCCGCACCTGGCTTACCTTGGCCGCCGTCAGCGGCGCCGACTTGTTCCCGAACGAGTTCCGCACGAACGTCAGAACCGCCGCGACGTCGTCGTCGTTCAGCAAGCCGCCGAAGGGCGTCATCGGCACCTGGCCCGGGTACTTCTTCCCGTCGAGCTCCAGCGGGCCGAACATCCCCTTCAGGGTCAGCTTGATCAGCCGGTCGTCGTCCGCGGCGACCCAGGAGCTCTTCGAGAGCGGGGGGAAGCCCGAGAGCGCGAGGCCTTCGCCATCGGGCTGGTGGCACGTGGCGCAGTAGCCGTCGCGGCTGTAGATCTCGGCGCCCTTCAGGAAGAGTTTCCGATCGTCGCCCTTGAGATGCTCGGGGACCTTGACGGTCGTGACGTCTTCCATCGTCTCGTTGTTCAGATAGCCCTTGGCGACCCGGTAGGTGTCCTTGATGAAGCGGTCCTTCGTCAGCTGCTCCGGCTCGGCCGTCTTCTCGGCCTCCGCGATGATGGACAGGCCGGTCTCCTTGCCCATCCACGACGCCGCGACGATGGCGCAGAGCTTCACGCGCCCGTGCGGGTCGCGGGCCGCCTTCTTGAGCAGTTCGGCCTGGTCCGTCAGCCGGTGGCCGTTGTAGCGGATCACGTCGACGCAGGCCGCGCGCACGCGGAAATCCTTCGAGTCCATCAGGCGGTGCAGCAGCGCCTCATCGACGCGGTTCAGGCCCCAGGTGGTCCAGAGGGCCTCGAGCAGGTGATGCTCGTAGGCGGCGTCGTTCGCATCGAGGCCGGCGACCCATTTCGCCAGGGCCGGGAGGACCTCCTCCGCTTTGCGGCCGCGGAGCTCGCGCTGGGTCCGATAGCGCGAGCGGTACTCGGGCAGCTTGAGGTTCTCCAGCAGCGTCGCGATCGGCGCGCCGGCGATCTTGGCGGGCTCCACGAGCGGCCGGCCGGGGTAGGTGATCCGGTAGATGCGCCCGTGGCTGTGATCGCGATTCGGGTCGCGGGCGCTGTGCTGCATGTGGCCGATCAGCGGGTTCTGCCAGTCGATGATGTAGAGCGACCCGTCCGGCGCGAACTCCAGGTCGACCGGGCGGTAGTTCGGGTCGCTCGAGACCACCAGGTCCTGCCGCCACTTCGTCTTGTAGCCGGTGCCGTCGTCCATCATCTGGTGCTGCTTGGTGCCCAGGAACCCGATGTTGTTGTTGATCAGCACGTCGCCCTGGACCTCGGGCGGGAAGTGGCGGCTGCTGACGAATTCCACGCCCGACGTGGGACGCACGCGCTGCGTGGGCTCCAGGAGGTCGGGGCTGCGGGGATTCGCCAGGCCGTACTTCGACTTGATGGAGCCCGGGACCATCCATTCGAAATCCGGGCCGGACGTGTGCAGGAAGAAGTGCTGGCCCCAGTCGTCGTAGGCGACGCCCCAGGGATTCGGGATCGGAAGCTGCGCGTGACGCTCCAGCTGGCGACGCTGCGGCTGGAAGCGGAAGAAGCCGCCGTCGGTGCCGCGCACGGGACCGTACGCCGTTTCCACGTTGCTCCGCAGGAACACCCCTTCGGCGAGAATGATCGCGCCGGACGGGTCGGCGGTGAAGGCGTTGATCGCGTGGTGCGTGTCGTGGTCGTCGAAGCCGCTGAAGATGAGTTCCTTCTCGTCGACTTTGTCGTCTCCGTTCGTGTCCTTGAGCAGCACCAGGTTTCCGCCGCTGCTGGAAAGGTAGACGCCCTCGGGGGCGAACTCGAAGCCGATGGGCAGATGCAGGTGGTCGGCGAAGACGGTCTCCTTGTCGGCCTTCCCGTCGCCGTTCGTATCCTCGAGGATGATCAGCTTGTCGTTCGGCTTCGGGTCGCCGGGCTTCCAGTGCGGATACGTCGGCATGACCGCGACCCAGAGCCGGCCCTTGTTGTCGAAGGACATCTGGACCGGCTTCTCGAGGTCCGGGAACTCCTTCTCGCTGGCCCACTGCTCGATCTTGTAGCCCGGGGGCAGCTTGAAGGCCGCGAGCGCCTCCTTCTCCTCAAGGAACTTGATTCCGCCGGCCTTCGGCTTGAAGTTCGTCTGGACGTCCGGGAGCGTCGACGTGTCGGCGTCGGAGCCCTTGACGTCGAACGTCTTGCCCGCGAGCGCCGCCCAGATGGCCTGGTCGCGGATCGCGGTCATCTCGCGGATCTTCTTGATCTCGAACGGATAGTTCGCCGGGCCGAAGGGATTGTAGCGCTGGCCGTAGGCGTGCACGCCGTTGGGGATCTTGAAGTCGTTGATCCACAGCCAATCCTTCTCCAGGACCGCCTGGAAGACGGCCGGGCGGCGCGACTCGTCCTTCACGGGCGTCTTGCCGAAGATCCGGTCGATCAGGAGGGTCGACAGCTTCTTATAGCCCGCATCGTTCAGCAGCGCGCCGTCCGTGGTCCGCGGCGCCCGCGACTCGCGGTACCAGCCCTGAGACGCGCGGTAGGCGTCCACAAAGAGGACGCCGTTCTCGGCGGCCACCGCCTCCATGACGGAGGTGTAGGCGGCGAGGATGGGGTTCTGGACCCGGCCATCGGGGACGTCGAGACTCGCGGAAAGGTCCTGGATGGCCGTGGGCGAGACGAGCGCGAGCTTCGGCGCGGCCGTGCCGTTGTAGGATTGGCCGCGGGTATGCTTCAGGAAGGCGTCGAGCTCGGCGCGGTAGTTGCCGAGCCCGGCCATGCCCTGGAAGGATTCGTTGGATCCGAAGAAGCAGACCAGGACGTCGGGCTTGAGGTCGGCGAGCCACTGCTCGTCGGTCTGGAAGTGCCCCTTGCCGCCGTGGAGCCGGCCGTCGCAGTACGGCATCGCGAACTTGTCCGCTCCGGGGAAGCCCAGCTGATTCGCGCGCGCCGAGTGGGGCCGGAAGCTGGGGGTGCAGCCCTCGTCGCACATGTTCCGGACGAAAAGCTGATGCTCCGGGTAGCGCAGCTGCAGCTCGGTCTCGAAGTGCCCGAAGTGGAGCATGCGCGAGCCGAGGCCGTTGCCCAGCAGGACGATGCGGGCCTGCTTCTCCAGCCGGAAGGGCTCGGCCGACTGCGCCGGGGCCCGCCCGGGAAGGATGGCCAGGATCGCCCAGGCCAGCGCGAGAACCACCGGAAGCCGTTTGCTCATGTCACTATCTCCGTTGAGAGACCCCGACCCCTTTCGGGCACCGATTAGGAAATAGCGGATCCCCCCGCAGATTCCCCGAATAAGTGTAGCTGGAGTGTATCCCGTTACCGGGCCGGAAGGGGACGAGGGCTGCTCGAAGTTCAGAAGGCTTCGGATCGGCTCCCGAAGCCGGGGGCGGCAAGATCTCCGAGCTGGATCGTGCCCCCGCGGATCTCGAGCCGTACGATGCCGTCGGCGTCCCGTCTGTACAGGGTCGGATAGGCGTGGAGCACCCGCTCCTGCTCCTCGCGAGATGCCTGGGCCAGTCCGTTCACATAGTGATGGCCGTTGCGTTCGCCGTGCGCGCATCCGATGAGCGTCGCCAGCGAGAGGTCCTGCTGGAGGGAGACGCCCGCCTGGACAATGAGGTCCTCGGCCGACATGAAGTAGCGCTCCGTCCCCTCGCGGGCGTTCCAGTGCGCGCAGCGCGCGCGGTTGAGGATCGACCGGTAGACGCCCTTGCAGGCCTTGCTGGACACGCCCGTGTAGCCCAGCTCCTTCGCGTGGACGAACGCGTCGAGACTGCCGTCGGACTCGTCGATCTCCACCGGCCGACGGCGCGCGAGGGCGCGGACCGGCGACGACAGCGCGACCGCCCGGGCGATCGGCTGCTCCACGAAGAGGATCGCCGAGCGCAGGCGCTCCAGCGCCGGAGTCGCCTCGACCCGGTCCCAGAAGGCGGCGACCGCGTCGGCGTCCTTGTACTGCTCGTTTCCGTCGAGCGTCGCCCGGTACTCCGGCAGCCGGTCGAGCACGGCGGCGATCCGGACGAGCCGATCGACGTCCGCATCGGCCCGGCCCGAGAGCTTGAGTTTGAAATGGGTGTTGCCGTAGGTCGCGATGCACTCCTCGAGGGTGCAGGGAAGCGGATCCTCGGGCCGCCGGCCCTGGAGATCCGCCGGGGTCAACGGATCGACGAGCCCCACGGTGTGCCGGGCGGCGATCCGCGCGGACGGCCGCAGGCCGGCCAGGAACCCGGAGAGATCGAAGCCCGACAGCTCCGGCGTCAGCGATGCATCGATTCCCAGAAGGTTGTGCCGGACGGCGTCGAAGAAGGACGCGTTCGCCGCGCGGCAGAGCGCGTCGATCAGCGCCCGGTCCAGCAGCGCGACGCCGAAGCCCGCGACCAGCGGCGGAAGCGCCTCCGACGCGCAGCGGGCGAGGTCCTCCTGGACGCAGGCCCGATGCAGCGCGAACGGCGTGGCCTCGCGGCCCGCGCCGCGGTAGACCTCGACGGCGATCGCCAGGCTCCGGCGCAGCTGGGCGACGTTGTCGTCATTGCTGAGCCCGGGAGACTTGTCGAACCACTTCGGAAGCGCCAGCTCCGCCGCGACGCCCCCGACGACGACGCCCTCCGCTTCGGCACGCACGCGGACGACCAGTTGCGGGCAGGCTTCCAGCGTGACCGCGCCGAAGCGGAAGGGCATCCGGAAGCGCAGCTCCCGCTCCTGAACGTCGACCTCGAGCAGGCGCACGGCGGGCCTCAGTCGGGAACGACGACGACCGCCAGCAGCTCCACCATCCACTCGCGCTTCGCGAGCCGGCTCACTTCGACGACGACGCTCGTCGGATGGGGTTCCGACAGGTACTCGCGGCGGAGGCGGGAGCCCGCCTGGGAGTAGTACTCGTCGATCGCCGTCGTGTACCACGTGATGGCCACGATGTCGGCCATCGTGGCCCCCGCGGCGGCCACCATCGCCTTGAGGTTCTCCAGGGTCTGCCGCGTCTGCTCCTTGATGTCGTTGAGCCCGACCGTGCGTCCCTCGGCGTCGAGCGGCACCTGCTTGGTGAAGAGCAGGGTCCCCTTCGCCTTGACGGCCATGTTGATGGGAACGCCGTGCGGCGGATCCAGCTGCGTGAAGTTCCGGAGCGGGAAGACCCGGGGGCTGTCGACCACCTGCTTGCTCATATCGTCTCCTTTCCTCGTCTGTTCCCCACCGTAGATCGATGGCGCTGGAGAATCCATCCCGCGTCTGCGACAATCGGCTAAAGGAATTGCGACAATGACCGTCAGGGTCGCGCTCGTCCTCCAGCACGCCTCCGGATACGGCGCCCGCGCGGCGCTCGGGATCCGCCGCTTCGCCCACGGGCGGCCGGCCTGGGAGCTGCGGGTCTGGGAGCCGGCGCTGGACCACGTCGCGGAGATCGCGCGCTGGCGGCCGCACGGTATCGTGGGGCACCTCGGGGATCGGGCGCTGGCGCGCCGCGTCGCGCGCTGGCGGCTCCCGGCGGTCAACGTCTCGCTACGGCTCGATGGCTCGCCGTTCCCGCTGGTCACGGTGGACAACCGTGCGGTCGGGGCCGCCGCGGCGCGCCAGCTCCTGGAGCTGAAGGGCAGGCGCTACGCCGTGACCGGAGGGGAGGCGGCGCCCTATGCGCGGATGCGGGAGGAGGGGTTTCTCGACGCGCTGCGCCGGGAGCGCGCCGCGGGCGAGGCGCTCTCGGGCGAGGCGGTCGGCCGCTGGCTGAAGTCGGTCCGGAAGCCGGCCGCGCTCTTCGCCTGCCGCGACCTGCTGGGCTACCATCTCGCGCGCCGCTGTTCGGACGCGGGGCTCCTGGTTCCGGGAGAGGTGGCGATCCTGGCGGCGGAGAACGAGGAAGAGGCCGGGCTGCTGGCGAGGCCGCCGCTTTCGACCGTCCTGATCCCGGCCGAGCGGGTCGGCTTCGAAGCGGCCGCGCTGCTCGATCGGCTGCTCCGCGGGGGCCGGGCGCCCGCAGCGCCGATCCTTGTCCAGCCACCGCCGGCGATCGAGCGCGAATCGACGGGTCAAGGCGCAGGCCGGGATCCGTCCGTCAGCGCCGCCTGCGCCTTCATCGCCCGGCACGCCCGCGACGGGATCGGGGTGGACCAGGTGGCGGCGGGGGTCCACACGGGCCGCCGCACCCTCGAGCGCCGCTTCCGGGCCGTGATGGGGCGGACCCTCGGCGAGGCGCTGCGGCGGACGCGCGCCATGCCCGTCAAACGGCTGCTGGCGGAGACCCGGCTGACGCTCGACGAGATCGCGGAGCGGACCGGCTTCCACTCGGCGCAGCATCTCTCCGAATTCTTCCGGGACCTCGAAGGATGCAGTCCGGGGGCGTACCGGCGGCGCTACGCTCCGTAGCGCGGCTTACGTGGCCGGCGTGGGCTCCGGGGCCCGGCGGCGGGGGAGCTCGAAGAGATAGGGGAAGCGGAAGCGCTTCGTCAGCCAGACCAGCGCGAGGGGACCGGTGAGCCCGACCAGCACGCCCAGGGCCAGGTGGATTCCCGGACTGCTCAGGTGAAGCACGCTCTTGAGCCCGATGCGCACGCCGGCCGACGCGAGGGTGTGGGCGCAGTAGATGGCCAGCGACTCCCTGCCCCAGAGCGACACCGCCGGGACGGCGCCCCGGCGCGCGACCGAGGCCGACAGCGCGATGACCGCGGCGCTCCCGGCGAGCGCGGCCGCCATCGCGGCTTCGCGCTGCTCCAGGAGGTTCAGCTTCAGGAACGCGGTCACCAGCCCGAAGCCGGCCGCCACGATCGCGGCGGCCCAGACCCTCGACAGCGACCCGATCCGATCCATCACGTCGGCGCGGCCCAGGAGGACGCCGAGCGCCAGGTAGGGGAAGTAATCGCGCGCCTGCAGGAAGGGCGACCAGGTGCCGGCCGGAACCCAGCGGGCGGAGACCCAGGCCAGGAGGCTGACGATCAGCACGCCGGCGCGTCCCATCCCGGTCTTCCACAGCAGTCCGAAGAGGAGGGACTGCAGGAGCAGCGCGTAGAAGAACCAGAACTGCATGGGCGGCTGGTAGATCGCGCGGGCGAGGTCCGAAAGGTGAGACGGGTGGTTCGTATAGCGCGACAGGACCACCATGACGAGCGTCTGCAGGGTGACCCAGACCAGGTACGGATACCCGAGGCGGAGAAGCTTGTCGGCGACGAACGACCGGAGGGGCCGATCCGCGGAACGGGCGAGGAAGAGGCCCGACAGGATGAAGAAGAGCGGCATGTGGAACGCGTAGATCCAGCGGTCCACGACCGCGACCGGCCCTTCGGGGTTGAGGAGGCCGGCGTTGACGAGTCCGCGCAGGGTGTGGCCGAGCACCACCAGGGCGATGCCCAGGCCCTTGGCCACGTCCACCCACTCGAGGCGGGCGGGCGCGTTTCCCTCCGACGAACTCGTCATCTAGTCGATCCTACGTGCTCCCGGAGGTGAAAGCAAAGGGAGCGGAGCAGTTCATTTTTTCACTTTCCGGCCGGAACCCCGGGCAGCGCCCCCTATACTTCAACCAATGATCCGAACGGTCCTCATCCTGGCCGCCGCCGGAGCCCTCGCGTCCGCGCAGGACGCCCGGAAGGAGAAGGGAAAGCCCGACCGGACCGCGGTCGACGACGCGATCGACAAAGGCGTCGCGCAGCTCCGGACGGCCATCGACGCGAACAACGACCGGGTCGAGCTCATCCTCTGGACCTTCCTCCACGCCGGCATCCGCGAGAACGATCCGGACGTCCAGAAGATGCTCAAGATCGTCCTGAACCGGAAGCTGGAGAAGACCTACTTCGTGGCGCTCCAGGCGATGATCCTGGAAGAGCTCGACCGCGTGCGCTACCAGCCCCGGATCGCGATTTGTGCGCAGTTCCTGATCGACAACCAGTGCAAGAACGGTCAGTGGAACTACGGGGAGGCCGATGCCTTCGCGGCGCCCGTCGCGACCCCGGCCGGAGCGAAGGACGTCCCCAGCGGCGGCGCCAAGCCTTCCGCCGGCCCGCGGAAGAAGCCCAAGGTCGTCAGCAAGGTGGCCGTGAAGAAAATGAAGGACGGACCTCCGTCGGGCGACAGCTCCAACTCACAGTACGCCGCGCTCGGCCTGCGCGCGTGCCACGACGCGGGGATCCTCTTGCCCCGGGACCTCGTCGAGCTGGCGCGGAAGGCCTGGCGGGAGTCGACCCACGGCAACGAGGGGACGAAGGAGTCGGGCGAGGCCAAGGGCTGGGGCTATTACGGGCCCGACTTCAAGGGTTCCTATGGCTCCATGACGGTCGGAGGCCTCTCGAGCCTCTGCGTTTACCAGTACATCCTCGGGGAGCCTTGGATGAAGGACCCCAGCGTCGAGGCTGCCCGGAACTGGCTCACGATTAATTTCTCGGTGTCGGAAACCCCCCAGGCCGCCCGCGGCTGGGACGGGTACGAGTCCTCGACCGCGCTGTACTACTACCTCTACGGATTGGAGCGCTCGGCCATTCTCTACGGGACCGAGACCTTCGGAACACACTCCTGGTACTCGGAGGGCGCGCGCGTCATTCTGGACTCGCAGCGCTCGGACGGGTCGTGGAATACGGCCAACCAGAAAGACGAAACGGGCCCGGTCGCCAACACCTGCTTCGCCGTCCTCTTCCTGAGGCGCGCCACCCAGCCGCTCAGGTCCGTCGCCAGCGAGGACCGCTTCATCAATCGGTAGTGCGGGATTACTTCTTCTGCTTCTCGAAGTGGCGGCGGAACGTCTCCTTCGTCTTCTCGACGGTCGCGTCGTCGGGCGCCGTCCATTCGACGGCCAGGTCCGGCAGCTCCGTCTTCAGGCGTTTGACGTCCTCCTCCGAGGCCACGACCTTCGGGAGGTAGAGCTTCTTCAGGTTGGGCAGATCCTTGAGGTACTTGAAGCCCCCGTCGTAGGTCAGCCAGGTCTCGGTGAGGCTGATTTCCTCCAGGCTCTTCACGCCGCTGAGGTTCTTCAGGGCGTCGTCGGTCAGGCGGGGCTGGAACTGGGGGCCCGCGATGAAGATCCGCAGCGCCGGGAGCTTCTGCAGCGGCAGGAGCGCCTCGTCGTTCACGTAGAAGGTGTGGAAGACGTCGAGCTTCTTCAGGCTCCGGATCTTGGCCACCGCCTCCATGGCCTCGATGCCGACCATGCAGCCGCCGAGGCGGAGCGACTCCAGGTTGGGAAGCGCCGCCAGGTGCGCCAGTCCCGCGCCGATCGGCTGCTCCTTCTTCGTGCGGAACCAGTGGTCGAAGCCGATCTGCCTCAGGCTCCTCCAGGACGCCAGCGACCTGAAGCCATCGTCGCTCAGCTGCGCCCCGTTGGAGAAGAAGCGCTCCAGCTTGTCGAGCCCGGTCAGCTGCGCGGCGGCCTCGTCGTTGAAGCGCAGGTCCTCCGCGCTCAGGTTCAGTCCGACGAGGTTCCGGCACTGGCCGACAGCCTTGTAGTCCTCGAGGGTGATGCCCTTGAGGCCGGCGATGTTCAGCTCGATGACCGCTCCGGCGGGCGACTTCTTGGCCTTGGCGCCCTTGGCCTCCAGCGGACGCACGAGCTCGGCGTCGTCCGCGAGCGCGAGGGCGAGCACGGCGGCGAGGAGCAGTCTCATCGGTTCCCCTTCAAATGGATTCCCCCCTTACCTTGCGATCCCCGACCGAGGGATGCAATGCTTTCCAGGGCCATGGACCTCGGACCTATTTCTCTTTCTTGGAGACTTTGAGCCAGGGCAGCCTCCGCAACCCATAACCGAACCCATATGAACCATGAGGTTTATAGAAACCGGAGGGAGGGGGCGCAACACAATTAATGTGAACTTTCCATGAACGCCGGGCCCAGCCGCGGCCCCGCCATGCGAAATGGAATTACTCTTAGCCTGACTTGAATTGACCCCCCGATGGCCGGCGGCATAATGGGGCGCATGACCCCATCGCCGGAGGAGAGGCGGGCGGCGCTGCTCGACTGGCTCGAAGGCCTGACCACGGTGCCGCCCGAAGGCGTCGAGAAGGCCAAGGAATTCCTCGAGCTCGCCGGGGACCTCTACGACGAGGAACACCTCGACGGCGACCAGTACGCGGCGATCTACGAGGTGGGCCGGGCGCTCAAGCAATCCGACCTGGAGAAACTGGCCGACCTCGCCCGCCACTGCCTGAAGATCATTTCTTAGGATCACGCCGATGATTCGCACGCTGAAGGACGCCCTGGCCTTCATCCAACGTCATGGCGCCGTTCCGATGACTCCCACGGGCGAGCTTCCGTGTTTCGTCAATGCCGTGGCGGGAAGCCCCGTCAAGGGCAGCTGGTGGGGACACCCCAAGGGTCAGCTGATCTTCGACCTGCTCAACGAGCTTCTGGAGTCCGGCGAGGTGGACGCGCTTCCGCTGATCGACGGCAAGCGCACGTTCCTGCACCACTCGCTGATGCCGGCGTTCTACCGGATCGTCTCCGACCCCGGCCGGCGCCGCTCGAAGACTCGGAACCTGAAACCGCTCGACCGCCGTCTCCTGGACGCGGTCGCGAACGCCGGCACGCTCCGGCTGGACCAATGGGCGCTGCGAAACGACGTCGACTCCAAGGCGCTGAAGAAAGCGAAGGAGCGACTCGCGGGCGACCTGCTGCTCAAGAGCGACAACGTGCATACCGACACGGGCAACCACGCGAGCGTCCTCGTGGACTGGAGCGAATGGGCGAACGCGGCGGTCCGGCGCGCGGCCAAGCGTCTGAGTCTCGAGGAGGCGCGCGAGAAGCTTCAGGCGGTCTGCGGAGGGCGCGCGTCCACTCTGTAGGTGGTCTGCACGGCGGCGCCGCCGAGGACGCGGGAGGACTCGATCGTCAGCCTCACGTCCTTGCCCAGCGGACCGAAGAGCGGGATGCCCTCGCCGATCAGGACCGGGATCTGGGTGATCACCAGGTCGTCGATGAGGCCGGCCTTCAGGAAGTCCTGGATCGTCTTCCCGCCGTCGACGTAGAGCCGCGTCGCGCCGCGCTGTTCCATCAGGGCGACGAGCTCCTGCGGCGTCCGGCGGCCGAATTCCACCCGGCTCTTCACGCGGGACGGCAGCTCCAGGGGCCGGCTCGTCAGGACGTAGACGGGCTTCGGGTAGAACCACGACTCGCCCATCGAGAGCACGACGTCGAAGGTGTTCCGCCCCACCACGACGTAGTCGACCGTCTCCATGAAGGCGTTGTATCCCGTGTCCGCGGGCGGGAGCTGGGACTCGGCGGGCTTCAGCCAATCGAGCGCCCCATTCTTGCGGGCGATGTAGCCGTCCAGGCTGACGGCGCAGAAGACGGAGCAGCGGGGGCTCATCGTCGAATCACGACCAGGCGAGGGCGCCCTTCAGGAGCGCCCAGGTCTGGGGCCCCTGGCTCCAGGCGTACAGGGCGCTCAGCCAGAGGCCCAGGCCCGCCAGCAGGACGTCGCGGGCGCGCGAGTTTTCCGGGGCCAGGCTGCGGGCGATCCAGAAGATCGCCAGGGCCGTGATCCAATCCGTCGGCGCCTGGAGAAGAGGGATCCAGAGGAGGCGCAGGATCAGGACGAGCGCCCCCGCGGCGGCGTCAAGGTACTTCATACAGGCACCACGATAGTCGTCTCCAGCGCTGGGCCTCGGGCGCCCACGGGGGAGGGCTCCAGACGAGGGCCGTTCGGACCCCCGACGCCTTGAGCTCCTCCATGGAATTGGGATACACGATCCGCCGGCTGAAATCGGAGTTGTAGAAGATGTAGCTCGGGACGTCGCTGGAGAACAGGCACGCGACCGGCTCCTCGCGCGGGAAGGTGTCGGGCAAGCGGAAGCCCCGGGCGTTGTTCCGCTCCACGGGCGCCAGCGTGGCCGCGAAGTTCAGGATCAGCGCCGCCGAGGCGGCGGCAAAGACCAGGCGGCCGGGCTTCCGGCCGGCGGCCAGCGCGAAGATCGCCGGGAACCAGAGGGCGAGCCGAAGGTTGAATTCATTCATGGGCGAAAGCGCGATGGTCGCGAACCCTCCGACGGTGAACGCGATCGCCAGGCTCCGGAAGCGCGGGTCGCTCCTCGCCGCCAGCAGCGCCAGCGGCACTCCCCAGGGAAGGACGAACCAGCCCCAGGACGTGATGTTGGGCGAGAAGCCGCTGTAGGGGTAGCGGTCCAGCATGCGCCGCGGCAGGTCTTCCAGGGTTCTCCGCAGGGTGTCGAAATTCTCCAGCGGGTTCGCCTGATACGCCTGGACGGGCGCCTGCGGCCCGTAGACCGGATAGAGCGGGTGCCCCTTCAGGACCAGGTTGCGCGCATACCAGTATCCGCCCAGCAGGAGCCCGGCCGACAGCAGGAGGGCGGCCGTGCGCCGGTCCTGCCGGGCCGCGGGGCCCGCGCTCAGGGCATAGACCACGACGCCGGAGGCCGCGAACAAGGCCGTCGGCTTGACGCCCGCCCCGAGCAGGAGGGGAAGGAGCTGCAACGACCGCGGCGAGCGGCTCGCCACCAGGGCGTACCCGGCCAGGATCAGGGCGCCGACCGCCAGATCGCTGCCGCAGGCCGTGACATGGAGGATCACGATGGGCGTGAAGGCGAAGAGGACTCCCGCCAGCCGGGCGTCGAGGTCGTGGGCGCGGGCGATGACGCGGACGGCCGCCACGGCGAGCAGCAGCATCTGAAGGCCGGCCGCTTCGATCACGGTGTCCCGCCCCAGAAAAACGACCCACCAGGTCTCGACCAGCTCGAAGCCCATGGGCCACCAGATCCTCGGGTCCGACATGAAGCCGCTGACCAGGCGTCCGGCCCGCACCCACTCGGCGACGCAGGGAAGGTGGTAGTAAAGGGCGTCCCCCCAGTAGGGGGAGAGGACGAAGACTTTCACGACCAGGGACACGCCCAGCGCGGCGGCCGCGACCGCCAGGATGCGGTCCCGCGGGGTCTGGAGTCCCAGGAGCGGCCGCGCGAGCCGGGGGCGGGGCAGGGCCCCGGCCATCGCCAACGCCCCCAGACCGGCGGCCGACAGGAGAACGAGCGGCAGCGCCGACAGGAGCCCGGCCAGGCCGGCCGCCAGGATGAGAAGCATCTGGAGCGCGGTGAGAAGCAGGACGTCGACGAGCAGCGCCAGGTCGGGATCGGCCTCCGGCAGGAGCTTCCGCCGGAACGCGGAAGCGGCGGCGACCCCGAAGACCGCGGCGATCGCGAATCCCGCCGCCCGGAGAATAATCACTGCCACCAAGTTTAGCGCGGGGCAGGAGGCGAATCGTGGATTATCGCGTCGGGTAATCTTCCTCCACGGCAGTCCGAGGCATCGTCCTGCGCGAGGAGCGTCATCAGGGTCGCGGTGAGGACCATCGTGGTCCCTATTCCGCGTCCGGAGGGAGGTCAACGTCGAAAGGCGGAAATCGTCAGCGGACCTGCTCTTCCAGGAGGCTGCGGGCCTCCTTGGGAACCTCGACGGTCGTCTGGCCCACGCGGGTCAGATCTCCGAGGATCTCGAGCGTGCAGAGGCCTTTGCGGCGGACGTTGTCGTCGTCGTTGTAATAGCTCCACTTGCCGGCCACCTTGAGAACCACGCGCCGGACGAGGCCGTCCTGGAGATAGACGCGGCCGACGCCCGAGGGGGCGGAGAACGCGAGGGTGCCGCGCTTCACCAATTCCTCAAAGGGGCCCGTGAGCAGGTCGAGGCACGCCGCGTCGCTGAGATCCCCTTCATAGAGGACCGCCTCCTTGCCGTCGATCTTCGTCGTCGACACCTTCCGGATCTCGGAGAACATCCGCGCGATGCGGGTCAGCCGCTCGATGTCCGTCCGCTGGACCAGGTGCGAGAGCTGGATGAGCTGGTGGAGCGCTTTCCTGCCGGCCGTGACGTTGCCGCGGCGCCAGAGCCGGCCGTCGACGGGATCGAAGGCCTGGGAGGCGTCCTGCCGGAGCGGCGCCGTGAACTGGTCGAGCGGCAGCCAGCCGCGTTCGCTGCGGGCGACCACGCGCTCGCCGCTCCGGAAAACCTCGTAGCTCCCGTCCCGGGCGTGGGCGATGCCGTCGGCGAAGACGCCGCGGACCGGCGCGCCCGAAAGCGCCGCGCGGTCCGAGGGAAGGGCGTCCGGCATCGACACCACGGGGGTGATGGCGTAGGTGAAGCCCTTCTCGCGGGTCGCTTCCACCGCCTTGATGAGCGTCTCTTCGGTCGTGGGGTCCTGCGCCGGCGCCCCCGACGAGAGGACCAGCAGCGCGATGAGTGCCTTCATCTTCTACTGTAGAAGCAGAAGGCGCCGGGATGTTCCGTCTATCCCGCGGCGGCGAGGTGGGCGGCGATCTTCGCGCGCAGGTCGGCGCTGAGGGCGCCCGTGGAGACGAGGAAGTCGGCCGCCTCGGTGATGGTTACGATCGGGACCACCGTGATGCCGAGCTCCGCGCGGATCTCCTCGATGGCGGTCTTGTCGCCCTTGCCCCGCTCCTGGCGGTCGACGGCCACGACGGCGCCCGCCACGCTGACGCCCGCGGGGCGCAGCTTGGCCAGGGACTCCCGCAGCGCGGTGCCGGCCGTGAGGACGTCGTCCACGACGACGACCTTGAGGCCCGGCTTGAGGGCGGCGCCGACAAAGAGGCCGCCGTCGCCGTGGTCCTTGGCCTCCTTGCGGTCGTAGGTCCAGCCGACCGGCCGGCCCACGAGGCGCTCGTACTCGGCGGCGGCCGCGAGGGCGAGCGGGATGCCCTTGTAGGCGGGCCCGAAGATCACCTCGATGCCGTCCCCGAACGCGCGGCGCACGGCGTCCCCGTAGGCGCTGCCCAGGCGGGCGACGTCGCCTCCGTGGTGAAAGCAGCCGGTGTTGATGAAGTACGGGCTCTTCCGCCCGCTCTTCAGGGTGAAGTCGCCGAACTTGAGCGCCTCGCGCCGGACGAGGAGCTCGACAAACGCGCGCTGGGCATCGCTGAGCATGTGCAGAAGGGTAGAGAATCGCGCCGCTTCATTCAAGAGGAAGAGGAGTGCCCGGGGCTCAGGGCAGTTCCCAGACCAGAACCGTTGCGTCGGAGCTGGCGGAGGCCAGGAAGCGGCCGTCGGCCGACAGGGACAGGCCGCGGACGGGTCCTCGATGTCCCGCCAGGGTCCGGCACGGTTTGCCCGTGGAAACGTCCCACGCCAGGACCGTGCGGTCCCAGCTTCCCGAGATCAGCTTCGTGCCGTCGGGGGTGAAGGCCACCGAGCAGACGCTGGCGCTGTGCGCATCCCAGCGGGCCAGCGACTTGCCCGAGGCTGCGTCCCAGAGGCGGATGCTTCGGTCCCAGCTTCCGCAGGCCAGCGTCCGGCCATCGGGGGAGAACGCGACGGACATCGCGACGCCCGCGTCCCCCTCGCAGACGCGCAGCATCCGGCCCGTCGCGGCGTCCCAGAGGCGGATCGTCCGGTCCGCGCCGGCCGAGGCCAGCAGCGTCCCGTCCCGCGAAACGGCGACCGACCAGACGTCGCCCTCGTGGCCTTCCAGCACGCGACTCTGCTTGCCCGTGGCCACGTCCCAGATCCGCAGCTTCCGGTCCCAGCCGGCCGAGATCAGCGTCCGACCGTCGGGCGAGAAACAGACGGCGCGGACGTCCAGCTCGTGGCCGTCCAGGCGGGCTTTCTCCCGGCCGCTGGCCGTGTCCCAGAGACGGACGCTGCGGTCCGCGCTTCCCGAGGCGAGCGTCGCGCCGTCGGGCGAGAAGGCGACGGAGAAGACGTCGCCCTCATGTCCTTCGAGGAGGCGGAGCGGACGGCCCGTCGCCGCCTCCCACAGACGGATGCGGTGATCCTTCCCTCCCGAGGCGACGGTCTTCCCGTCGGGCGAGAAGGCCGTCGACCAGACCGTGGTCCAGTGCCAGCCTCCGTTGCCGCTCTCCCTCCCGGCGGCCGGGTCCCAGAATCGGATCGTCTGGTCGGAACTTCCCGAGGCCAGCGTCTTGCCGTCGGGGGAGAAGGCGACCGCATGGATGCGGTGCGTGTGCCCTTCGAACGCGGCCACCTCCTTGCGGGTCGCACGGTCGAACAAGCGGACCGTGTGGTTCTCGCCCGAGCAGGCCAGCGTCTTCCCGTCCGGCGAGAACGACAGCGACATGACGGCGCCTTCGTCGGATCCCTTCACCGCGCCGGACTTCTTCAGCACCGGCTCGGGACCGTCGAGCTCGCAGAATCCGATGTAGACGCGATACGGCCCGAGCCCCATCGCGAGCGTCTTGCCGTCGGGTGCATAGGTCATCGCCCGAAGGCCGTACATCCCGGTCACGACTTCGTGTTTCTTCTTGCCCGTCTCCACGCTCCAGAAGAGGACGGCGCCGTTGATCCGTCCGGTCGCGATCGTCTTGCCGTCGGGAGAGAACGCGACCGACGTGACGGTGCCGGTTTCGGCCTCGCGCTCCGCGCCGGGCCGCTCCTCGATCGGGAAGACTTCCTTGAGCGTCTTCACGTCCCAGAAGCGGGCCTTGTCGTCGTACACGCCCGTGGACGCCAGGGTCCGGCCGTCCGGGGAGAAGACGACTTGAATGACCTCTTTCCGGAAGGTCCCGAGCTTGACGGGCGCGTCGCCTTCGGAAAGGGGCCAGAGGCGGACCGTCTTGTCCTGGCAGCCGATCGCCAGGCACTTGCCGTCGGGAGAGAAGGCGAGCGCTTTGATGTGCGTATCGATCCGCAGGTCCCGAAGGATCGCCCCCGTGGCGACGTCCCGGACGCGGACCGTACCGTCCATGCCGCCCGCAGCGATCGTTTTGCCGTCGGGAGAAAACGCCAGCGCCTCGACCCCGCCTTCGTGCCGCCAGCGCACGGTCCCCATCCGGGCGCAGGCCCCGGAGGGAAGGGCGTCTCCGTACGTGTCCGCGCGCGGTGCGGTCCCGGCCGCGAGCAGCGAGGCGAGCAGGACGAGGAGGGGGCGGAGCATCAGGCGACGTCCAGTCCCGGGATCGTCCCCGTGCTGGTCCCGAAGGCATCCACCGGCACGCCGAGCTGGCGGAGCATCATGACGTACAGGTTGCAGAGCGGGGGATTGTTCTTCGGGTCGAACGCCAGGTGCTGGCCGTGCTTGAAGCGGCCGCCGGCCAGGAGGATCGGCAGGTTGACGACCGTGTGGCTGCCGCTGCCCATGTGGCTGCCCACCAGGACGAGCGTCCGGTCCAGGAGCGTCTCCTCGTCCTCCCGGGTGCTCTTCAGCTTGGCCAGGAAGTCCCGCAGGGCCTGCATCTTGTCCGACTCCACGACGCGGAGCTGGCGCAGCTTGTCCGGGTCGTTGCCGTGGTGCGACAGGTTGTGATGATCGTAGGTCACTCCCGGCAGCTGCGGCACCGCGGGGTGGTCGAAGGTCATCGTGACGGCGCGCGTCGAATCGGTCCGGAAGGCCAGATGCATGAGGTCGTAGTACAGCCGCATCGTGACGCTTCGGTTGTCCGGCACGTCCTTCATCGGCGGGACGTCGACTTTGGGTTTGGGCTTCCTCGCCCAGTCCTCGGCGCCCTGCAGCCGCTGCTCCACCTCGCGCAGCGCGCTGAAATACTCGTCGAGCTTCTCCCGGTCCTGCGGCCCGACGCTCCCTTCGAGGGTCTTCGCGGGGGCGCGAACGACGTCCAGGATGCTCCGGCCTTCGCGCAGCCGGCTCACCTGCAGCTCGATCTCCTGCGGCGTGCCCTCGAGGAAGAGCCGGGCGAAGAGCTTGGCCGGGCTGCCCATGCCCGGGAGGCCGACGCCATTGCGCCCGATGGACAGCTGCGAGGAGAGGACCAGCGAGGGCAGGCGCGTCTGGAGCCCGACCTTCTCGGCCAGCATCTGGTCCATGGAGATCGAGTTCCGGAAACCGGCCGCCCCGGCCCCCGGCGCACCGGAGAGGAACGAACACTGCGCTCCGTGCCCCCCGCTCGATTCCATGCCCGGGTGCGACAGGCCGGAGAGCACGGTGAAGTCGTTCCGGAAGTCCTTCAGAATCTCCAGATAGGGTCCGGGTTGGTAGCCGCGGCCCGGCTGCTCGGGGAAGAAGTCGGGCGTGTGGAGGCTGAGCGTGTAGTCGACACAGACCAGCCGCCGGCGGGGCATCTTGGGGGAGGACTGCGCCAGGCCCATGGCGTCCATCCACGGCAGCGCGAGCGCCACCCCCGCGCCCTTCAAGAGCGTCCGTCGCGAAAGCACCTTGGTCATCGCAGCCCCCCTGGATCAGGGATTCGTAAACGTCCGACTCTGGACGACTTCGTGGATCATCGAACGCAGGCCGTAGTCCCGGGCCTGGATCCGCGCGACGATGTCGTTGACCACCGCGCGGTCGGAGAAGCGCGGCACCCTTCCGGTCGCGTAGACCAGCAGCTTCTCCGTGAGGCAGCGGGCTACCTGCGACTTCTCTTCGAGCAGCAGCTTCTTGAGCTCGTCGATGTCCCGGAACGCCCGGCCGTCCGGCAGCGCGGCGTCGGCGTCGACCTTGGGTCCATCCTTCTTCAGCGTCGCGTTCGGGCCGCTGATGACCCGGTACTTCTCCCGCCAGCCGCCGATCACGTCGAAGTTCTCGAGCGCGAAGCCGGGCGGGTCGATCTTGATGTGACACGTCGCGCACGCCGCGGCCTGGCGGTGCTTGGCGAGTTGTTCGCGGATCGTCTTGGCCCCGCGGATGTCCGGCTCGATGGCCCCCGCGTTGGGAGGAGGCGGGTCGGGGGGCCGGCCCAGGATGTTCCTCAGGACCCACACGCCCCGGTAGACCGGCGACGTCGTCGTTCCGTTGGCCGTCACCTTGAGCACGCTGGCCTGCGTCAGGACGCCGCCGCGGTGAGATCCGGGCGGCAGCGACACGCGCCGCAGCGATGCTCCGTTCACTCCCTCGATGCCGTAATGCCGCGCCAGCCGCTCGTTCAGGAACGAGAAGTCGGAGTCGATGACGTTCGCCACGCTGAGGTCCCGCCGGAGCAGCTCCGCGAAGAACAGCTCCGTCTCCGCCTTCATGGCCTCGCGCAGCGCCAGGTCGAACTCCGGGTAGAGCTTCCGGTCCGGCGTCGTGGCGTCCATCAGCCGCAGCTCCAGCCACTGCGCCACGAAGTTCTGGATGAAGCCCCGCGCCTTGGGGTGATTGAGCAGGCGCTCCACCTGATCCCGGAGCGTCTGGGGCCGGCTCAGGGTTCCCTCGCCGGCCAGCGTCAGCAGCTCCTCGTCGGGGGTCGTGTTCCACAGGAAGTAGGAAAGCCGCGCGGCCAGCGCGAACTCGTCGCGCGCGGCGCGCTTGTCCTGCAGGAAGAGGAAATCGGGAGAGCAAAGGATGGCCTTATAGGCGGCGCGCATCGCCCCTTCGAAGTCCTGTCCCGCCTCCTGGAGTCGGCGGGCCAGGTCGAGGTAGGGCTGCAGCTCGGCGGGCGTGACCGCGCGGCGATACGCCCGGCGCAGGAACGCGCCCAGGAGCCGCTCGGCGTCCGACGCGGGATTCGGGGACACGACCGGCAGGCGTTGCCCGGCGGCTTTCGCGGGCCGCAGGGGCAGATCGCCGAAGAGCCGTTGGTGACTGGCCGGGGGCCACTCGCCCAGAGGCCCCTCCACCTCGATCCACTGGACCGCTACGCCCGGCCCCTTGTACTCCGCGAGGGTTCGGGCCGCCGGGGCCGTGGGGAAGTGGTACGGCTTGCACTCGATCCAGTCGCGGGCGTCGAGGCGGCACTCGAACTCGAGGATTCCCGGGCTTTCCGGCGGCGCGTCGAAGAAGCCGATCAGCGTCGGGGACGCATCGCCGCGGTGGATGGTGGCCTGGATCTCGACCGGTTTGCCCTGGTTCTGGATCGAATAGAGCGAGAGGCGAATCCGATAGCGGCCATTCGAGTGGGTCGATCCCAGAACGCCCATGGGCATGATCCGGCTCTGGCTGAAGAGGACGGCGGCGTCTTCCAGGTCGAGCGCCATGCCCTCGTTTTCCTTGCCCAGCGCCGCAAGGCCGACTTTCCGCCGCTTCAGCGTCGTCGGCTGCGGGCCGCGGACGAAGGCGTCGTCGAGCGCGTCGTCGGCCGCTTCCAGGTACGCTTCCATCTGCGCCGACGAGAGCTGCAGCGCCTCGCCCACGTTGTCGAAGCCCAGACGGCGCGGGTCTTCGGGCAGGCGCTCCTTCAGGTCCGAGTCGACCGCCAGGAGCTCGCGAACCGTCGTCTCGTATTGAAGCCGGGTGAGGCGCCTCAGGGCGGTGGTCCCTGCGGGCGGCCGGTCGCGACGGTCCGCCTCTTCCAGGCGGCCGGCGATCCAGGCCAGGGTTCGCTGCTGGTCTTCCTTGGCAGGCCGCTCCCGCTTCTTCGGGGGCATCTCGCCGCTGTCGATGCGGTCGAATACCTTGGTCCAGCGCCGGGTGGCGTCAGCCGCACCGAAATCGTCCGCCAGGGTGTCGAGCCGCAAGCCGGCCTTCGCAGTCTCCTTCCCGTGGCAGTCGATGCAATGCTCTTCAAGGAAGCGGCGGACGTCCTTGGCGAGTGGAACTGATTGAGGGGCAGCGGGTTCCACTCCCCACGCGCAAACGGTGGAAAGCCCCAGCACGGCAAACAGACCCGCCCGCCTCCGCATATCTTCTACTTCCCCGTGCGCCCGGAATCGTTTGTCCGGAAATCGCGGGCTCAGGGGGCGCTGGCCGAACGGACCAGGAAGACCTGGAACTCCCGGTCCTGCTGCAGGGGGACCGGGACAGGCTTTCCCTGGAAGGTATCGGCCCGGACGGGGGCGCCCTTCAGGTCCTCCAGGCGCTGGATCTCGAAGCGGTCCCCGGGCTTCAGGAGGGCCGAGAGGTCGAGCTCGACGGCATCCCGGCGATCCCACGCGAAGACGCCTACGTGGGCCCGGCCCGGCTCGAACTTGTTGGGGCGGACGATGACGTGCACGCCGGACGGGGCGTTCTCGACCAGCCTGGAGTTCGAGTCGAAGCGCGTCTGCCGCTTCCACTGGTCCCACGAGAGTCCCGGACCGCCGCGCCAGGTGGCGCGGAACGTGGGGTAGTAGGTATTGCGGTCCCACGTGACGGCCCCGGCGCTGTTCAGGGCCACGACGCTCCCGGGCTTGGGCTGCCGGACCGTGTTCCCCGTCACGAACCCGGCCGCCGAACCGGCTCCGACCAGGAGATCTCCGCGGACGAAGAAATTGTCCGAAACCCGGAACTCCGCCGTCGGCTCCGAAGGCGCCTTCAAGAGGTAGAGGCTCGATTCGAAGTGGAGATTCTCGCTGTAGATCAGCATGCTCGAGGCGCCGAGCTGGAGATCGACCTTGATCGCCGGCCCGCTGATCATGTTGCCGCGGAACCGATGCAGGCCCTGAGCCGGCTGCCCCGATTGAACGTACATCTGATAGTACTTGGACCGGCTGCCGGCCACGATGTTCTCGTTGAACTCCTGCGGGGAGGCGCTCCACATCGACGCGACGTAATAGGCGTAGTGAGGGGGATTGTCCGGTCCGTTGTTCAGGAAGATGTTGCCGTAGAGTTCGGCATCCTTCGCGTTCTTGTCGACGACGACGGCGCGCACCCGCAAGCCCTGGAAGACGCAGTTCACGACCTTGGTCCGTTCCCCCGAGCAGTACACGCCCGTGGTCGCGACGGCGTCGTCGCCGCTCAGCTGGGACGACGGCTCGACGAAGTCGAGGCCCATCATCCAGAAGTCGCTCGCCTTGACCAGAAGCGCGGCCTTCCCGGGGGGCTGGGTGCCCAGATCGACGAGGGGCCGTTCGCTTCCGAAGGGCCGCAGGATGACCGGACGCTCCGGCTCTCCCGAGCAGTGGACCTCGAGGCCTCCCGCAGGGATTCGATAGGTTCCCTGTCGGAGGAGGAGGTGGTCCCCGGGGCGGGCCGGGCCGTTGACGCCGAGCGCGTACTCGAGGCTGAAGGGCCGGCTCTCCGTCCCGTCCCCCTGGCCGCTCCCCGCGGGCGCGACGATCCAGACGCGTTCCGGGCGCGCCCGGAAGCGGGAGACGTCCGCGTCCGCGACCACTTCCGCGTCCCGGGGCCAGCGCGCCAGGCGCGTGCCGAGCTGGGCGTCCAGCGCCGAGGCGTCCAGGCCGCCGGCCGCGGCGAGCTCGCGTGAGGCCTCCTCGCTCTTCCCGCGCGCCTCGAGCAGGCGTCCCAGGAGGTAGCGGGCGTGCGGAAGATTCTCGCGCACCAGCAGATCGCGGCAGCACGTGATGGCCGCGTCCAGCCGGCGACGCGCTCCCGAGGTGTCTCCCGTGTCGAGGAACTTCTCTCCCTCCGCCAGGAGCGGCGAGACCTGGCCCCAGAGGGCGATCGCCCGCCGCGCCTGGTGTTCCCGCTCCCGGCCGCTCCTCAGGGCGGGGACCGCGAGCGAGAGCACCACGATCGCGCCCAGGGCGGCCGCGCCCAGGGACGCCGCCAGCGTCCGTCGCCTCCGGATCGCCTTGCCCCAGCGGCGCAGGAGCGACGGCGGGCGGGCGAGGATCGGCTCGCCTGCCAGCTGCCGCCGAAGGTCGTCGGCGAACTCGCTCGCGTCCGCATATCTCCGCGACGGGTCCTTGTCCAAAGCCTTGAGGGCGATCGTCTCGAGGTCCGGGTGCACGTCCGCGGCGAGCTTCCGGGGCGCGGCGGGCTCTTCGCCGACGATCCGGGTATAGAGGTCCGAGAGGACGTCGGACGTGTGGGGGGGCCTCCCCGCGAGGATCTCGTAAAGGATCGCGCCGAGCGCGTACACGTCGGTCCGCGGCGTGATGAGGTCCGGTTTTCCCTCCACCTGCTCGGGCGCCATGTAGAGCGGCGTGCCGAGCGTGGTCCCCGTCTTGGTGAGCTCGCTCCGGGTTTCGGCCAGGTGGGCCAGGCCGAAATCGCCCACCTTGGGTTCTCCGGTCGTCGTGACGAGGATGTTCTGCGGCTTGAGGTCGCGGTGCACGATCCCCTCGCGGTGGGCGGCCGCCACGCCGCGGGCGGCCTGCTCCAGCAGCCGGAGCGCGGGCGTCCGGTCCGCCGCCGGCCCGGGCAGGCATTCGGAGAACGGACGCCCCTCGATCAGTTCCATGACGAGGAAGGCCCAGCCGTTCTCCTCGCCGGCGTCGAAGACCGTCACGAGGTTCGGGTGCGAGAGCTTCGCGGCCGTGCGGGCCTCGCGGCGGAAGCGCTCCCGCGCGACCTCGCCCCGGGACGCGACCTCGCGCAGCACCTTGAGGGCCACCGGGCGTCCGAGGACGCGGTCGCGCGCCCGATAGACGGTCGACGTGGCCCCGTGTCCGAGCGGACCCTGGATGTCGAAGCGCGAGAGGGGAGGGGTCTCGCCCGGAGCGGGCAGGGCGGGTCCGGGCTCGGTCTCGGAACGGCGAAAGATGTCCCGGACCCGTTCGCCCCAGTCCTCAGGATCCAAAGAGGGCATTCCACTCGTCCTCCAACTCCTCGGGCCCCGAGGTGGTGCGGGCCAGCTCGGCCTGGATCTCGAGGCGGAGGAGTTGTCGCACGGCGTGCAGGTAGTTGCGGACGTCGCTCGGAGTCCGCCCGAAGCGCGCCGCGACCTCATCGTAGGACGGCGGGTCGGGCGGGGCCGCCAGGTCGTAGGCTTCGAAGATCTGGAACTGCGCCTCCCGGCCGTCGGCCTTCAGCCGTTCGCGGACGCGTTCCATGGCGCGGGCGACCACTTCATTCCGCCACGCCCGCTCGAACTCCTCGACGGGCTCGGCCGCCCGGGAGGCGGGGATCGCGTCCTTCAGCGGCAGGCCGGCGCGGTCGAGGTCCAGGATCAGGACGCCGCCGCCGCGCTTGAGTCGTCCCAGGGCGCGGTCGCGATGCTCCGCGAAATGCTTGAGGAGGACTTTGAGGAAGGTCCGGAAGCTCGCCTTTTCCTTGGAGTAGCGGTCCAGCAGGTCCTCCTCGGTGAGCCAGAGGAAGAAGGCCTGGGTCAGGTCCTTGGCGTCCTCGACGGAGCGGGGCCAGATCCGCCGCAGGTAGCCGTAGACGGGCTTCCAGTAGCAGCGGCAGAGCTCCTCGAGTCCCGCCCGGCGGACCTCCGGCGAGGCGTCCGTGGCACGAGTGACGAGCCCCCACTGGGTTTGGGGGAACTGGCTCGACGGGCCCCCCAGACTTGTCTCCTGCGATCGCACGCAGTAATTCTACGTCGCCCCGGGGTGGGCCAGGGGAACAAATCCCGGCCTAGTTCGGCAGCTCCGGCCAGTGCTTGAGGATGAGGTCGCGGGTGCGTTTGATCCCCTGGACCGCCTCGCCCTTGCCTTCCCACTCGATCGAGACGGCTCCCGCGTACTTCGCGTCCTTCAGGATTCCCAGGAGCTTGCCGTAGTCCGAGTTCGTCGCTTCGCCGTCCTCTTTGAAGTCGGCGAGCTTGGCGTGGGTGTGGTAGGCGTGCGGGACCAGCTTCTCGAAGACCTCGGGCTTGTGGCCGACGGGTGCGTTCCCGAAATCCAGGTTGCTGCCCACCCACTTGGGATCGCTGCCCTTGATGACGCCCAGGATTCCTTCGACCGATCCCGAGACGCCGCCGTGGTTCTCGATCGTGATCCGGATGCCGAGGTCCATCGCGAGCGGGAGCATCTCCTTGAAGGCCGCGACGCAGCGATCGACGCCTTCCTTCTGGTTGTCCTCGCCCTTGTCGACGCCGCCCAGGTTCATCCGGACGACGGGCACGCCCAGATATCCGGCGGCCTTGAGCTTGGCGGTGTTCGACTCGATCTGCTTCTTGCGCTTGTCCTCGTTGGCCGTGGCGAGGTTCCCTTCCATGATCAGGGCCGTGATGCGGCGATCGGCGGCTTTGAAGGACTCCAGGATCTTGTCGAGGTAGTCCTTGTCCCACGACTTGAAATAGATGTCGTTGAGGCTGACCCCCTTGATGTTGAGCTCCTTGTGGAACGCGGCCGTCGTGTGGTGATCGATCTTCTTCTGCCCGTAGAGGTCGCGCAGGCTGTAGGTCTCGTTGGACAGGCAGTGGACGAGCGCCTTCGGCTCCTTGGCCTGCGTCGCCCAGACCCGGCGGAGCGTCAGGTCGGTCGTGGCCAGGGCGAGCCCCCCGGCAAGGATCTGGCGGCGCGTCAGCATCGTTTCCTCCTATGGTCCCTGGTGGCGAACCCCATGATCTTGCGGCCATCGGTTCTTGAACGCAATAATTTCTCGAGAGGCGCCAGGTTCGGGGTTAGGAGCGACAAGCGACCGGTTATGGAGGTTGTCTTCGAATCGGGGCGAGCAGCATGATGACCAAAGCGGCGCGGAATTGGATCGTCGCGAGCGTTGCCGTTCTGGCGCTGGGTTGTTCCGCGAGGTCGCAGAACCTCGCGGATCAATTCCGCGACCCTCCGGACCAGGCCCGGATGACTGTCTACTGGATCTGGTTCGGCCCGGCCATCACACGCGAGGGCATCGACACGGACCTCGAGAACATGCGCCGCGCGCGGATCGGCGGGACGGTTCTCCTGCCCATGTATCCCCTGTCGCCGGACGACCCCCAGAAAGGGATCCGAAACTTCCCATTCCTATCGCCCGAGTTCCTGGACCTGCTGGGGTACGCGGCCCAGCGAAGCCGCGAGCTGGGGATGACCTTCGAGGTCACCGTGGGCACGGGCTGGCCCTACGGCGGCCCCTGGATCACTCCGGACCTGGGCAGCCAAAAGCTCCGTCTGCGCGGCGCGACCGATGCTCCCAAGCCGGGCGAGCGGCTCGTGGCAACATCCGGAGACCGCGCGGTGGTGGCGCTGCCCACCGGGATGCAGGTGAAGCGGCCGGCCCTGGGAAGCGAAGGCCTCGTGTTGGATCATTACAATCAGGCCGCGCTCGATCGTCATCTGGACGTCGCGGGCGAGAAGATTTTCGACGCGGTCCGAGGGAAGGGCGCGCGATCCTTCTGGTGCGACAGCTTCGAAGTGTTCGAGGGGAACTGGACGCCGGGGGTCCTGGATCATTTCCAGCGACTCCAGGGCTACGACCTGAAGCCCTTATTGCCGCTCCTCTTCGGCGAGGAGACGCCGGAGGCCCGCCAGGTCCGGCACGATTTCTGGCAGACGCTCTCGGACATGGCGACCCAGAACTTCGTGAGACCCCTGCAGGAGTGGTGCCATCGCAAAGGGGTGCCGCTGTCCATGGAGCCCTACGGCGTTCCTCCCGTTTCCCTGGGCGCCTCGCGCTACGTCGACCTGCCGGTCGGGGAAGGCTACGACTGGCGCTGTTTCAACCTCACGCGCTGGACCAGCTCCGGCGCCCACCTGCACGGCAGGAACGTCGTCGGGGCCGAGGCGTGGACCAACGTCGGGCAGCTCAAGGACGGCGGAGTGGTCCGGACCGAAGACTCCCTGGAGCAGCTGAAGCTGGCCTCGGACCTGCATTTCGTCTCCGGCGCGAACGCGCTCATGCCGACCGGATATCTGAACACGCCGCCCGCCGCCGGCCGGCCCGGCTGGATCGGGTACTGGGGGCCGTTCATCAGCCACACCCAGACCTGGTGGCCGTACTTCCCGCTCCTGGCCGCCTACATCCAGCGGGTCAGCTTCGTCCTCCAGCAGGGCCGTCCCGTGAACGACGTCGCCCTCTACCTTCCCGTCGACGACGCGTTCGCATGCACGCCCGCGGCGGCGGATCCCCGGAGAAGTCCCCCCCGGCGCCCCTACCGGATGTGGCCCGACCTGTCCCTCTCGGGCGCCGTCCTCGATCTGCTGAAGGGGCCGATCCCTCCCACGCACGAATTCGGCCTGGCGGCGGCGCTCGCGTCGGACACGCCCGTCGTCTCCAGCCTGATCCGCGCCGGCTACGGCTTCGATGGCATCGACAGCTCGACCCTCCCGGACGCCGCCGTCGACGACGGACACCTGCGCCTGGGATTGGGCGACTACCGCGTGGTCGTCCTGCCCGGATTGACGGGGATGCCGCTGGCAGACCTCGAGAAGCTGGCCCGCTTTGTCCGCGAAGGCGGGATCCTCATCGCCACGCGCCGCCTGCCGGAGGTCGCGTATGGCTGGAAGGACCAGGAGGCCCGCACGGCAAAGCTGAAGGCCCTCGTGCGCGACCTGTTCGCGGGGCCGACGTACGGCCAGGGCCGCGCCGTCTTCGTGGCTTCCGAAGACGGGGAGTTCCGCAGCGCCCTCCGGAATCTCGTGGAACCCGATCTCCGGCTGGATCCGGAGGATCCGCAGGTTGCCTTCGTCCACCGTGGCTTGCCCGACCAGGACTTCTACTTCGTGGCCAACCTGGGGCCGCAGGGAAAGTCGTTCCGTCCCAAGTTCCGCGGGAGCGGCAAACGCATCCGGCTTTGGAATCCGATGGACGGTCAGGTCTCCGACGAGTGGGACGGCGAACTCCGCCTCGACCCGTACGGCTCGATGATCGTGCAGGTCTCGGCCGGGAACCCGGGCGCCTCGACGAGATCGCCGTCCGGGAGCCCGGCGCGCGTGGTGGAACTGAGCGGTCCGTGGACGCTTCAGGTGGAGGAGCGGCCGCCGGTACGCCTGACCCGGCTGGGCTCGTGGACGGAGGAGCCGGGCCTGCTCCACTTCTCCGGCACGGCCGTATATTCGACGACGATTGAGCTCCCGGCGGCCGTGTCGGGGCGCGTGGAACTGGACCTGGGGGAGGTCCGGGAGATCGCCGACGTCTGGGTGAACGGAGTGCAGGCGGGGGTTGCGTGGAAGCGTCCGTACCGGGTCGACGTGGGTAAGTTCGTCCGCGGGGGGACGAACACTCTTCAGGTCAAGGTGACCAACCTCTGGACGAACGCCATGCTCGGAATGCCGCAACCCGACTACGCGGCGCTTCGCGCCACCTTCGGCAACCGTTTTCCCGACCCGGTCGAGTGGAAGCGCTGCCGCCCCCTCCCGTCGGGACTTCTGGGCCCGACGCGCCTCATCCTGCAGTAGAGCCTAGCGGAGCGAAACGCCGCTGCGCCGCTCGTCCGCGGCCTTTTGGATGATCAGCGCGAGTCGCGCGGCGCGGAGGACCGCGGGCGTATCGACCTCGTCGGGACGGGGCTCGCCGCGGACGTCGGCCATGAAGGCGCGGAGATAGCCCCCCGGATTGGCGGGCGGGAGAGGGATCGTCTCCGGCTCCTTCTGGCCATCGAGGGCGGCGAAGATGCCCTTGGAGGTCGCGGACGTTTCCAGCAGTCCCTTGGTGCCGAAGAGGGTGGTCCGCCAGTAGTGCGGAAGGGTGTAGCCCATGCTGTTCGGCATGAAGTAGGACACCTCGCCCATGAGGCCGGCGCCGTTGCTCAGGGTGAGCATGAACTGGGCCGCGTCCTTCATGGCGGTCCCGTCGGCGAATCCGGTCCAGCATCGCGCGGTCTCGAGCGCGGCAAAGTCCAGCCCCGTCATCCAGGGAATCAGGTCGAAGATGTGGATGGCGATGTCGTTGATCGTCCCGCCGTGCTTGCCGTCCTCGAAGTACCAGCCAGGCCGGGTCCCGCGCAGCAGGGGATGCTGGCCGCCGATGACGATCCCCTGGATCTTGCCGATCCGCCCCTCACGGACCAGGGTCCGCAGCCCCAGGAAGGGAGCAAGGTCGCGGGAGTCGAACATACAGCCGAGCTTCAGCTTCTTTTCCGCGAGCAGTTTTTCGATCTGGTCCAGTTCCTGCAGTCGCGTGCAGGGCGGCTTGTCGGTCAGGACGTGTTTGCCGCGGCGGAGCGCTTCCAGAATCCGCTCGCCCCGGATCGAATAGTAGTCGCCCACGGCCACGGCGTCGCAGGCCGTTTCATCGAGCATCTTCCGGTAGTCGACGTGGGTGACCTTCGCGCTGCCGTCGGCGGTCACCTTCTCCCGGGTGGCCGGGTCTTCCTCGCAGGCGGCGACGATCTCGACGCCTTCCGTCGTGGCGGCGCGCTTGTAGAGGTCGAAGATATGACCGTGCCGGAGGCCGATGAACGCGAGCCGGAGTGTCATGACTGCGGATTGTAGCGGCCGGATCGGCGGGAGCGAGAGATATTTGACCGCAGGAATTTCCGGGGCGCCTCCTGCTATGATCGACTAGTCATGAAGTCTCTGGTCGTCGCGAGCCTGATCCTGTTGGCGCCGAGCGCTCCGACCTACATCGACGGCGGCGGCTGGCAAATCACCCTGCCCGAGATCGTCTCGGAGTTTCGCACCGTCACGCTCGTCGAGGTCGAGAAGGTCAATCTCGCCCGGGGCGGGTTCCGATTCCGGATGGGGAAGCCGCTCAAGGGCAAGCCTGAGATCAAAGACCTGAAGATCCAGATGACCTGGGGGGAAGCGGGAGCGCCCTTCAAGCAGATGGAGCCGGGGCGCGTCGCCGTCCACTTCACCCAATCCTGCGAGAAGGAGTTCCGGGTCGGCGCGTCGAGCGCCGCCTTCGAAAACCTCATCGCCCAGAGGGCGTGTCTCACCTTCATCGACGGCACCTGGTTCCATTCGATGCCCGGGACCGACGGCTGGCAGAGCGGGACCGTGCGGCGCGATTTCGAACTGGTGTTCCTCGGCACGACCGCCGAGATGGCGGACGCGGTTTCGGCCCTGCTCCGGGGACGCGACGCGCTCGTGCAGTGCCGGCGGCGCCGGAACACGGCCGAAACGCAGTGGGTCCGCTACAGCCTGAAGACGCCCAACAACAAGACGCTCGCGCGCGATCCTTCGGCCCCGGCCGCCGCGAAGCGGCCGACGGCCGACTGGACGGCCGAGCTTCGCGACCCGAGCTCCCTCGTCCGGGCGCAGGCGGCGCTGGCGCTGGCGGAGCTCGGACTCTCCGCGCGGGAGGCGGAAGCCGCGTTGGCGCAGGCCCTTCGGGACCAGGATTCCGAAGTGCGCTACGCGGCGGTCGTCGCGCTCGGCGCGATCGTGGCGGAGGGCAAGGCCGCCGTCGAGGGGATGGCGCGGGCGCTGGCCGACGAGGACTGGTTCGTGCGCCTGGCCGCGGCCCAGGCGCTGCAGAAGCTGGGGGATCGGGCGAAGCCGGCCGTCCCGGCCCTCATCGACGCCCTCGGCCCCAAGGACTTCGTCAAAGACTTCAGGCCGGTGCGCTGCGGCGCAGCGATGGTGGCGCTCGCCCGCATCGACCCCGGAGCCAAGGAACTCGACGCCGCGTTCAAGCTCATCGTCGGAAAGATGCTGGAGGACGAGCGGCAGGGAAGCTTCGGCGCGCGCGCGACCGGGGCGCGGCTGCTGGGCGACTGCGGGCCCGCGGCCGTCTCGACGCTGCCGGCCCTGGCCAAGCTGCTCCGGGATCCCGACGGCGACGTCCGGGTCGCGGGAGCCGAAGCGCTGCTGAAGATCGCGCCCGAGACTCAGGCCGAGGCGGCGCTGGGGGCGCTCGCCGAGGCGCTCAAGAACCCGGACCTCCTGGTCCGCGTCCGCGCCGCGGAAGCCCTGGGCGGGCGCGGGGCGACGTCCAAGCCGGCTCTGCCGGCGCTGCGCGACGCGGTCCGAGATCCCGAAGCGGAAGTTCGCCAGGCGGCGCAGGAGGCAGTCCGGCGGATCGGCTCCGGCGAGAAGAACTGACCCCTATCGAAGGGCCAGCTTCAGCAGGCGCTGGTTGGCGGCGTCGAACACCACCGCGCGCCGGTCGCGCGCCGCCAGAACGCCGGGACGGTCGAGCGACGAGAGGTCCGCGCCCGCGCGGTCACAGGTCCCGAATTCCACGGCCGACGTGCCCTCGAAGCAGACGACCCGGTGGCGCTCCTCGTCGGACACCCAGAGGCGCCCCGCGTCGGCGGCCAGCCGGATGCGCCGTCCGAACTTCTCGGCCGGGCCGGCGCCCCACGACGACCAGCGCTTCGTTTCCGCCCAGCCGTCCCCGTTCCGCGCGAACTCGATCACGGCGCCGTCGGCCGCCGCGAGGAGCGTGGTCTCGTCCTTCATCGCCAGCGACGTCCACTCCTTCGAGGGCTGCGCCGTCTTCAGCTCCACGGGGCCCGCGTCGGCCTGATAGTCCCCGTCGTCGCCGACGAAGAACGCCGCGGCCGACCCCGACGCGCCCGCCACGAGCAGCACGCGGCGATTCTTGACCCGGTAGCTCGCCGACCCGACCGCGCCCTTCGCCAGCGCGCATCCCTTCTCCACCCGCTCCGTCTTCACTTCCTTCGACAGGGGCCCGTGATAGAAGGCCGGCTTGCCCCACATGAAGGCCGGCGCGACCATCGCGTCGCCGGGCAACACGACCGCCTGCCCCATCTCCTCGGGCATGTTGACGCCGCTCTCGAGCGGCGCATCCGGGCCGTCCTCCCAGCGCCAGGTCCCTCCGCGGCACCAGACGCGACCCGCCCGGTCGAGCGCCAGGCCGCCGGCGTCGCTCAGCGACCCGATCCGCCGCACGATCGTCATCTGCCTCCTCGCGGGGTCCCACTCCATCAGGTGCATCACGCCCGCGATGCCCGAGACGGCGTAGAGCGTCGGCGACAGGCGGGCCATGCCCCGCCCGTTGGAAAGTTCCGGATTCTGGTCCAGGTGGCCGATGAAACTCCCCGACGAGCCTCCCAGCACGACGCCCGGGTCCGGCTCCAGGGTCGTCGTGAAGCGGCGGATCGTCCCATGCCACGCGTGGCCGAACCACGCGTCGCCCAGCGCCTGCGCCCGCTCGCCGGGCGACTTGCGCGACGGCCCGCCGAGCGCCGTGATCTGCCCGTCCTTCACGGTGTAGACCGCACCCTGGGCGTCGACCTCCACGTCCTGCGCGCCCGTCGCGTCGCCCAGCGCCTTCCGCTCGCCCGTCTTCGGGTCCCACCACTCCACGCGGCCCTTGCGGAGCAGCGCCACGCGGCCGCCGGCGGAGCCGAAGGACATCGCGTCCGCCTCGCCGACCTGCCGGGCCTCGGTCCCCGGCGCCGCGTCCGTCGGAATCTCGTAGACCTTCCCGCCCACGTTCAGCAGGATCCGGCCATCGACGCCCGTGATCTTGTCCGAGCCACCTTCACCGGCGGGAATCCGGTAGGAGCCCACGAGCCGGCCGTCCGGCAGGTAGCGGTTGATCACTCCCGCGCCGCCGCGGTCCCACAGCGAGCCGGACGCATCGACCGCCACGCCCATCCCGCGCGCGGGCTTCGGCCCGAAGCGCACGAGCGAGGCCCGGGCCTCGCCCGAATTCCCCAGGACCCCGTCGCTCACGAGCCGCTCGCCCGACTGGAGCGCGACGAGCAACGCCAGAAGCGCCGTCATGGCCGGCCTCCGAAGCGCAGCGTCCCCCAGAGGTGCGGGGACAGCATGATCTCGCCCGGCACGTCGTTGACGAGGCCCGTCGCCGTGTTCGACCAGTACGAGCGCAGCATGTTGACGGTTCCGTCCGGGTCGCCGTAGATCACGCCGAAGTCACCCCGCAGCGTCTTGCCCGACGGGTCCGACAGCCCGAGGTCGGACAGCCGGATCGTCGCCTCGACCGTGTAGCGGTCGCGGTCGCGCGTGACCGTGATCTTTGCGGCGTCGAGGCGGCGGACCGAGTCGACCTTCTCGCTGCGCCACGGACACGTGAACGTCACGGGGTCCGTCGCGCCGGGGAGTCGGTGGCGGTACAGCACCGCCACGTCCTTCCCCTCGAAGGGGGCGATCAGCAGGCGGAGGTCGCCCGAGGCCGGCTGCGAGCGCGCCGGCGGCGCCGCGGGGTCGCTGCCGAGCTGCAGGTCGACCGAGTCGCCCGTCTTGAAGAGCATCGTCCAGTCGCGCCCCTTGTTCACCCACGGCGAGGCGTCCTGGACCTCGTAGCGCAGGTGGAGGTTCTCGTCGTCGAACGACGCCCACACGCGCGCGGGGAACTGCCCCTGCCGGTCCCATTGGGCGCTGACCTTTTCGGCGCGGCCCCTCGCGACGAGCGCCTCGCGCGGCGCGGTCGCCTCGGCGGCGGCCCGCTTGCGTCGGCCCTCGGCGGCGGCGACGTGGGCGGGCGTCACCGCGATGGCGCCCCCGGCGCGCGTCACCCGCTCCAGGCCGTCGATGCGGAAAATCCGGTAGTCGGTGTGGCCGCTTTGGAGGTAGTACCGGCCGTCGCGCTCCGAGCGCCCGAAGAAGCCGCCAAAGCACTCGCCACCGATCAGCGACGCGTCGAGCGACGCGCCCATGCGGACGTCCTTGAACATCTCGTCGAGGTAGAGCCCGTCGGACGTCAGGACGAAGAAGCGGCCGTGGTTGCCGTTCATGACAAAGACGTCGGATTTGTCGTCGAGCGGCGCCATGCCCAGGAAGAAGAGCGCGCCCTGGAGGACGCCCGTCTCGGGGAGCGGCGCGTTGTGGGAGCCGTGGACGCCGGCCCAGCGGTTGGGGTACGTCCAGAGCGTGCGGCCGTCGGGCGCGAACGCCTTCAGGGCGGGGTCCGCGTTGGCGATCAGGGTCCCGAAGCGGTCGACCATCGTCTCGGGGCCCGAATGGGGCAAGTCGACGGCGACCGCCGCGCGGCACGCCTCGTTCAGGGTCGGGTAGGTCGGAACGCCCGACGCCGACCACCCGCGGGGCGCCAGCGCCACTCGGACGACCTTGTTATCCAGTCGGGTCAGCACCTGGAACGTCAGGTCCAGGAGGTCCTCGCCCCAGTAGGCGCCCGAAAAATCCTTCACGCCCGGATCGGTCGTGAAGTCGAACTCGTCGACCTGCATCACGTTGTCGCCGTTGCGGTCGACCCAGAGGACGCCGGGCCCCTTCTGCTCGTGCTTTCCCTTCCGGTCCGGAAACGCTTTGGCGAACGCGTCCACGAAGGCCTGCGGCGGATGCTCGTGGCAGTCGTGGGTGTAGCGGTGGGTGGAGCCGCAGAAGGCCAGGTTCCGGATCGAGCCGTCGGGCCGGAGCTCGGCGACCGACGAGACGCCGCCCAGGCTCAGCAGGAACGTGCGGCCCTCCTGATGGTGGAAGCGGACGTGCATGCCGCCGCCGAAGATCGGGCCGAGGATCGCCGTCGGCGTCGCCGTCTTCTTCTCGAGGTCGACCTTCCAGAGGGCGCCCTGACCGACCCAGCGCGAGGGGTCGCGGGGGTCGAAGCCCGCGCCCGACGCGCCGTAGGCGGTGGGCCCGAACTTCTCCTTCGCGATCTTCCCCGTGGCCAGGTCCCACGCGACCGTCCGCTTCGGGAGCCAGCGCTCCTCGGTGACCCAGAGCCAGCCGTTGGGGGCCAGCGCGAGACCGCTCGGGAGAACCATCCGCTCCGGCTGGTACGGCCCGGCGTAGTCGCCGCCCGGCGCGCCGAGCGAACGCAGCGGCGAGCCCGCGCGGTCGAAGACCTTCACCTGGTGGGATTTTCCGTCGCTGACGTAGACCGTGCCGCCCGCATCGGCGGCGATCCCGCGGACGTCGACGGCGCCGGCGGGGACGAGGGGCTTGAGCGCGCCCGACGCGGGGTCGAGACGCGCGACGCCGCCCGCCGACGCCACGAGGAGGCCGTCGCCGGCGGCGGCGATCGGTCCCGGCTCCGGCACCGCGTGACGGCTCAGGACCTCGCCGGTCTTGGGATCGACCACGAGGACGGCGTCCCGCGCCCGGGCGCTGACGAAGAGCCGGCCGCCCGACAGGGCCAGGCCCGCCAGGCTCACTCCGCGCTCGTCCTTCCGGGCGGAGCCGGGGCCGACCTCGACGCGGTCCAGCACGGCATACTTGCGGCCGCCGGGGAAGTCGACGGCGTGGCCGTCGCGGAGGTTGAAGCGGGAGAGCGTGAGCTGCTGGACGGCCTTCCAGTCCGGCTTCTTCTTGTCGACCTTCTGGCCCCAGGTGAAGCCGTCGTGGGCGGCATAGAGGAACTCGCCGTCGGCCGCGAGCTCGACGCGCTCGATCCCGGTGCCGGAGACCGGGTGATAGTGCTGCCGCTTGGTCCCCGAGGCGTCGACGGCGACGATCGCGTAGCCCGACTCGGCGCAGCAGCCGCCGAGGAAGGTCCACTCGGTCCCCGCGGCAGCGGCCAGGAGGACGCTGTGGTCGGGGCCCCACATGTCCGTCCCGGAACCGTTGCGCCACGGCGGGGCGCCGTCGTTGGCGAACGAAAAGAGGTACTGCGGCGCGAGGCCGGGGTGCTGGACGGAGCGCCAGCGGTACGATCCGGGCGGCGCGAGCTGCCCGGCCTCGTCCAGGCCGTCCCACTCCACCCGGTGGGAGCCCGCCTCGAAGGGCCGGCCTGACACCAGGTTCCGGACGCGACGTCCGGCCTCGTCCTCGATCACCACGCTGGCCTTGCCGGCCGCGGGCTGCTTCAGGTCGATCCAGAGGCGGTTGCGCCGGTCGGCGCGGGCGAGCTCGTACTCCTCCAGATCGAGCGGCAGCCAGTCGGCGTCGTTCGGCGAGAGTCCCGCATGGGGGGCCCGCCGGTCCGAGTGGCGGAAGCGCTCGCGCTGACGGTCCTGTCCCAGCGGCCCTCCGCCCCAGGCGACCGCGAACGCCAGGCGCAGGCGCTTCCAGTCGTCCGCCTTCGCGACGAGCGTCGCCTCGGGAACGACGAAGCGGAGGAGGACGGCGCCGCGGGCGCGCTCGGCGGCGGCGTCGCGTTCCGTGAGGACGACCTTCCTGGAGGCCGAGAGGCCCACGGAGGCGGAGACCGGGATGGCGTCGTCGGCCTCGACCCGGAGGTCGATTCGAAGCGCCTGGGGCGTCCGATCGAGCCGGTAGGCGACGCGCGGCGAGGAGGGCCCGGAGAGCACGACGAAGTCCTCGTCGGCCTGGCCCAGGAGCGCGCCGAGGACGAGCAGGAGGGCGGTCATAAGGTAAGTATGGTCGCGGGCGGCCGGACCGTTACGGGAATCCGAGCGAATTCCCGGGCTCGGGCAGGAAGGCCCGTTGCGGGGGATGGTGCCTGGGGGGGGAATCGAACCCCCATGACCTTGCGGCCATCGGTTGTTGAAAGCAGGGATTTCTCGGGTTCCTGACCGCGAGTCGTTACTCGCGACGACGCCTGGCCCGCCCGAGGCCGGCAAGGAGCGCCACAAGCCCCATCCCTTCCAGTCCGATCAGGCCGCAGCCCCCAGGATGCGCTCCGCCGCCGCTTTCCCCGATAGCAGGCGCCGCCACCATCACGGCGGCTGTCCCGTTCACAGAACCGCTCGTGGACGTGATTGTAAAAGGCCCTCCCGCCGCGGACCCCGCGGTGAAGAGTCCGGTCCCGTCGATCGTTCCCCCACCGCTCACGGTCCAGGTGAACGTGGGCTGAGGACTCATCGGATTGCCGAATTGATCCAGGCCCAAGGAAGTGAACAGGTGGGTATCGAGGGGCGCCACCGTGGCGCTCGCCGGCGAGATCTGGATCGTCGTCAGGGCCGACGCGCTCGGAGTGACCGTGACCAGGGCCGTCCCGCTCTTCCCGCCGCCGATCGCCGTCACGGTAAAGGGCCCGCCGGCCGTTCCACCGGCGGTGAAGAGCCCTGTGCCGTTGATCGTTCCTCCCCCGCTCACGCTCCAGGTGAAGGTCGGCTGGCTGGCCAGCGCGTGACCGAACTGGTCGTCCGCGACGGCATTGAAGTCCTTCGTCCCCTGCGTCGCCACGCTCGCGCTCGCCGGCGTCACGGACACGGACGTGGACGTCTGACTGACCGTGACGCTCGTGCTCGAGGCCACCGTGCCTCCGACCGCATTGCGGATCGTGCTCGTCAGGGTATAGGTTCCCGCCGCACTGAAGGTGGCCGTGCCGTTCTTCGCGCCGTTGGTCCCGTTGGGGCTGAACGTCACCGTAGCGGGCACGGCCGACCAGGTATAGGTCAAGCCCGCTTCTCCGCCTGCGTCCGCTCCCAGGACGGAGAGCGACGCGGTCTTTCCGGCGACGGGATTGGGCGTCGCCGCCGCGGGACTCGCCACGGTGGGCGCCGACGGGGTGGTGACGGTGAAGGTTGCCGCGCTGGTGGCGGTGCCGCCGGGCGTGGTCACGGCGATCTTCCCGGTGGTGGCGCCCGCCGGCACGGTCGTGGTGATGGAGGTTCCCGAAGCCACGGTGAAGTTCGCGCCGGTGCCGTTGAACTTCACGCCGGTGGCGCCGGTCAAGTTGGTGCCGGTGATCGTCACGCCGGTGCCCGCCGGGCCGCTCGTCGGCGTGAACGAGGCGATCGTGGGCGCCCCCTTGATGGCATCAAACCGTTCCTTGGCCGGCAGCGAATACAGTTGGGTGGCCCCCTCCGGTTGCACCCATGGCCAGGTGCGGCTACCGAAGAATGCGGGTTTGGCCGTCAGGTAGAGCGAGTTCGGGAGCGTGTGATTCGAGTTGCCGGGATCCCATTTCTGGGTGGTGGTGAGATAGTCGAAGTTTCCGTGCCGATAGGTGCGCGCGATGACATTCGGATCGGACGTCGCTCCGGTATCCCACCCCAGCAGCCAGATCGCGGGGTCGGCGTTTTGACTTTCATAGACCCAGCCGGACATCTGCCCGGGTCGGCCCAGGACATTGCCGACGAACGACATCCAGTAGGAGTACGCCATGAGTCCGACACAGCGCCGCGGGCCTCCGTCGGTGTAGTTGACGGGGAGCCCCGCGTTCCGCCGCTGGCCGCTGAGGTGGTTGCGGAAATACGTATGCAGGATCGAATTGCCGTGGGTGTCGTCGGAGTCGGCGTTGAAGCAGTAATTGCCCTCGAACAGGACGTGGTGCGGTCCGACCATGTGGCTGGCATTGAGACCGATCTCCACCCAGCTCGGCGCATAATCGATATGCCCGTCGTCCATGTAGTTGTAGCCGATCACGGATCCGGCCCCCGAGCAGCGCGCGACCATCACCTTGTTCGCGTTCCAGGAGATGGTGTTCTCGAGGAGGATCTCGGAAGATCCATTGGCCAGGGAGAGGTTGTAGCTCCCGCCCCCGGGTTGCTGGACGACGGGACTATGGACGTACGAGTCGCGGACCTCGACGCGGAAGGAATTGTCGACGGCGAAGCCTTCCCCGAGCCATCCGGTATCCTCGACCCTGGCGGCCCAGCAGTAGGCCGCATTCTCGAAACGCAGGTTTCCATCTCGTCCGCCGACGACCTTGATATCCTCCACCCCGGCGTTCCTCACATGCGTATCCACGGCGGCGTAGACGAACAGCTGCGCCGTATGGGCGGTGCGATAGTCGATGTGGAGCGGCGAGGTGAAGGTGACGGTCTTCGTCGTCGCGTTGTAGGTCTGCACCTCCTTGATTTCGCAGGTGGGGCGGTCCTGGCGGCAGAACCATCCCGCCGCATCCGGCCACGGATCGTCCTGTTGTTGAGAAGGGTTGTGGCGTTGATAGACGACCCGGAAGTCGGCGGATGCCCAGATCTGGCCGAGCCCGAGGGGATCGGTCCGCCAGCCCGCGCCGGACAATTCGTCGATGAGGACGATCTGTCCTGACGCGAGACCCCCGGACGGAGCCGCGGACATCTGCACGGAAGAAGCGCCCTTGACCGCGTCGGCCGCGAGGGTGTACCCCGTCCCTGGACTGTTCCAGCGACTCGGCCCGACGATGATGACCGGCGCCGCCGTGCTCGTCGTGTGCTGCAGAGTGGTCAGAGTCGATCCGGCGCCGCGCAGGGTGATGCCCTTGTTCACAAAGACGATGCCGCTGTTGATGGTGAAGATTCCGGCCGACAGTTGCACGACCTGACCCGCCGGACAGTTGTTGATGGCAGTCTGGATGCCGACCGTCGCATCCTGGGCGCCGTTTCCGTAGGTCGCGGCGTTGATCGTCGTGTAGACCGTCGTCCGGTTCGGGATCCCGCCGACGCTATTGAGGCCCGGATTCCAGGTGGTCCGGCGGTCGGCCGGAATGAGGTCCTGCGACCAGCACGGGGTGGTTGTCATTGCGGCGAGCAGCAGGGTGACGGAAAAGTGCTTCTTCATCGCTTGCTCCTTGGTCGAATGCCGGGTCGCTCATTTCGCCTTGTCAGGCGCAGAGATCAACGCGAAATCGTCGAGCAAGAGCACCGCGGATTTCTGGCAGATGCTGAACATCAGGCCTTCGACCATTGCCGGGTCGTACGGTCCCTTCGGATCCGAAACCAGCTTGGGATTGCGCGGCAGATCGAGTTCGATCCTGTTCCAGCCCGGGGAGAGCCCGTTGAAGTCGCCCTCGCCGATCATCCAGCAGCTGGTATCGCGCAGCCTGAACTGGAGGGTCCAGGAGGCGCCGGAAGCAGATTCCTCGACCAGCATGTAGAACCGCAGCTTGCGGTCATCGGGTTGCAGGTGGAGCGGCCGGTTCATCGTGCCGTAGGTGGCGGGGTCTCCCGCCTGAGGCCGGCAGACGACCCGCAACGACGAGCGGCCGCCATGCACCCGGTCGCGGACCAGGCTGATGCCGAGGACGCGGGAATCGGGTTGTTGGCGCCAGGCGAGCGGGCCTTCCATGTCGTCAATCGTGCGCAGGACTTCGAAGGGCCGAGCGACGAGCGCGACCCCCGTCGCCGCCGTCGCATATTGCCCGCCCTCAACGGTCACGACTCTATTGGCGGGATTCTTAAGCTCGACTTTTCCTTCCTCAACCTCGACGCGCATCCCCCGCTTGGGATCGGGGTCGGTGACGATCCGCAGCACGGTTCCAAGGACCTTGACGTCCCCATAGGACGTCCGGAACATCATGGGCTGATCCTTGGGTTGCCTGGCCACCTCCGCCCGCAGGGTTCCTTTCCGGACCAGGAGGAGCTTGCCGTTCTCGGTCTTGATCTCGCTCAACAGGAAGTCCGGTCCGAACTCCACCCGGGTCTTGTCGGGGAAACGCAGCACGAGGCGGCTCGCCCCTCCTCCCGTTTCCACTCCCTGTGCCGAGAAGAGATCCGCTCCCGCGGCAAGCGGCGACTTTCCTTCTTTCGTCACTCGGGAAGCGTCTCCCGAGACCTCGACCACCTGTGCCGCGACGACCTGCGTGGTGGTTTGCGGCGGGAACGCCGGAGGGGCCGGGGGTTGTGAATACTTTTCCGGGTCGCGAGGTCCCGCTTCGGAGGCCGGCCGAGCCGCCCTCTGCGCGGCCAGCACGGCTTCCCTCAGCTCCTGCTCGATCCGCTCCTGATCGTTCTTGAGCGCCAGAAGGTCTCGTTCACGCTTCTCCCGCATCTCCGGCGCTTCCGCAGGCGAGGGGTGAGCGAGCGCCCGACGTTTCTCCTCGATCTCCCGAAGGCGAGCCTCCGCCAGGACCCGCTCGCGCTCCATTCTCTCCCGCTCCGCTCGCCTCTGAGCTTCCGCTTCCCGGGACGCACGCACCCGGGTTTCTTTGGCTTTCGGCGAAAGGGTCGGTTCAGATTCCGAGGGGCCCAGGACAAAGAACAACGTCACCGCGACCAAGGCCGCTGCGGCACCGGCCGTCAACACCGCCCACGATGGATTCCGTTCCCGGGAAGGGCGCCGAAGGTGGCGCTGGGTGATCCGCGGGGAAGGGCTGACCTCGGCGTACATCTCCCGGAGAGCGCTGTGGAGTTCCAGCTGCCGGATGAACAGCCTCAGGTTTTCAGGGCTCGACTCCAGCCACGCGTTGAAGCGTCCCTCATCCTCCGGGGCCAGCGTCCCCGCCAGGTAGGCTGCCATCAATTCTTCCAGGCGCTTTTCCTCAAGAGGACCGTTCACCCGGGACCTCCTTGGACGACCTCCTGGCTCCGGGCGTCCCTGATGCAGCGGGCCAGGGCTTCACGGGTCCGGAAGAGCAAAATGCCGATCGTGTTGACCGTGCTTCCAAGGGCGCGAGCGATGGCTTCGGCCGTATCTCCCGAACCATAATAGAGCTCGACGACCCGGCGGGGCCTCTCGGGCAGCTTCTTCAAGCAATTCTGAAGGTGCACTCTCTCCTGATCCATCTCCGACGCCACGGTCTCAAGGTCGAGGGCCAGGCGCTCGGCGATGGCGTCGGACAGGACCAAATGCTTCCGAAGGCCGGAATGGCGCATCCGGAGGATTTCATTCCGGGCGATCCCCAGGGCCCAGGCCGTGAAGCTCCTGTCCTGCTCGAACTGGTCAAATTTGCGCCACAGGACCAGGGCTGCTTCCTGAAGAATGTCTTCGACTTCCCGGCGGTCGGGGAGGTGAGCGATGACGAATCGGCGGAGCGCGGGCTGGGCCCCGGTGAACAGGCGAAGAAAGGTCTCGTGTCGGGAGTCCACGGGACCGTCAAGGGGTCCGGCACCTTGGTTCTTCATGGCTCTTCCCAGTATCCGTTGATGCTCTTCCAACATTTCGCGAAAAAGGATGTCGCGAACCAGAGGTGTGATGGTGCCTGGGGGGGGAATCGAACCCCCATGACCTTGCGGCCATCGGTTTTTGAAACCGACGCGTCTGCCAATTCCGCCACCCAGGCTACTTGAGTACCAACAGTTTACACGCCCGCCGTTTTCCGACCACCGTTTTGTGCCGTACGTCAACGATGCGGATGAAGATCTCCCTGCGCGGCCTTCCTGCGAGATCCCCATAACATTCCGCACCCCTTCGGCTCCGTTAGGCGCTCTCGATCGCCTGGAGAGATCGTTGGTGTTCTGAATTGGGGGTTCCGAGGAAAGCCCGAGATCTTCAGCCTCTTCAAGTGCTCCCGAGGTCGCAGAACGGTCTCTCTCGGTAAGAGGGGCCAATGAAGAACATGAGAGGAGAGTGTCCCATGGATCAGGCAGAGATGGAACGGGAAGTACCGATCGTGATCCGCGCCAGAGGCGCGCAATCGGTGATCCTCACCGGGGATTTCACCCGGTGGTCGAAAGAAGGGATCCGCCTTCGCCGGAAATCGGCAGACGAATGGGGCGCGACGCTCACCCTTCCGCCCGGAGAGTATCAGTACCGGCTGATCGTGGATGGACATTGGCAGGATGATCCCCAGGCCTCGCGGCGGGTGCCCAATCCGTTCGGGAGCGAGAACTGTCTCTTGAGGGTCTCGGCGCTCCGGGGATCCTCGAGCGCGGAGCAGGACTAGATGCGAAGCCGATAGGCTCGCGCGGACATCAGAGTTGAAAAAGCGGCCGGGAAGGGCTTCGACGGGAGGCCCTTCCCGGTCCTTCTACGTCCTTTGCTGCGACCGAAGGGGTCGCCCCGGGGCCTACGGTCCCTTCGACTAGCGCGGAGAATAAGCGCGACAAGGCGACGGCGATTGCGGAAGGGCTGGTGATCTGTCCACCTTACATGATCACGGCGACGTCCTCTCGACTTCGGCTTCCAGCTTGCCGGAGCGGACCGCCTTGCGGAACTCGCCGTAGTCGCGCTCGTTCTGGTCGGCGTAGAGGGCGGAGAAGTCGGCGATGGCCTCGTCGACCTTGCCGCCCTTGCCCAGGTAGCCGCTGATCTTCGCCGGATCGCCGGAACAGGCGTGGGCGCGCGCGAGGATCCGCCCGCAGAGCTCGGCGTACTGCTGCATGACCGACGGCGTGAAGATCTCCACGAGGGGCTTGATCTTCATGTCCCAGAGCTGGCGGACGTAGAAGTGCCGGCCGTCCTCCGACGTCGACCAGCCCAGGAAGCGGTCGCTGGCCGACTGCGTGAGATGGTGGCCGACCACCACGCGTTGGCCGTGGTTGGCGAACAGGCTCTTACCCGCGTAGGGTTCCAGGACCGAGGGCCTCGCCTCCTTGACCTGCAGGAAGAGCGGATCCTCCTCGCCCGCCATCAAGAGCAGGACGGCACACTCGGTGCCGACGCTCCCGACCCCGACGACCTTGATGGCCATGTCCATGACCTCGAAGTTGTCGAGAATGACGCGCACGTGCTCCGGCAGGGTCTGCCGGTATCGGTCGAAGGCCTTGTGGAATTTCTCGCTGAAGTCCCGGCGTCGCATCTTGGCCGGGTGATAGATCAGGGGCCGGTGTTCCTGGACCGTCGGGGTCTCGCCGGTATGGGTCATCAGTTGCGGAGCGTCGTGTTCTTCCGCGCGGTGGCGGGCCTTGGCGAGACGCTTCTTCGCTCGCAGACGGGATTCCTTGTCCTTGAGCTCGGGAATCAGCTTCTCCATGTCGACGCTCGCATACCAACGTTCCAGGACGCGCATTTCGCTGAACTCGGCCATGCTCTCGCGGTACGAGCGGACGCAGGCCAGAACGGCCTCCCGGCCGTCGGATTCGCGGTGGCCGTTGTGGCGGCTGGCGATCACGAAGCTGGCCGCAAGGCGCTTCAGGTCCCACTCCCAGGGGGCCGGCAGGGTTTCGTCGAGGTCGTTGATGTCGGCGATCACGCGGCGCTCCGGCGTGGCGAAGGCGCCGAAGTTGCAGAGATGGCTGTCGCCGCAGGCCTGCACGCGCAGACCGCTCACCGGCGTCGTGGCCAGGTCCGCCGCCATGTTGAGGGCCGTCCCCCGATAGTAGGAGAAGGGCGACTGCAGCATTCGCCCGTAGCGGATCGGAATCAGGTTCTGGATGCGGCCCTTGCTGGATTCCATCAGAAGACGGACCGGGTCGGGCCGCTCCTTCGCCCGCTTCCAGTCGGCGTGCGAGTTGCGCGGAGTCTTCACGCGCAGGCTCTTCCCCATCGCATAGAGTTCACGGCGCGACGGATGGGCTTTGAACATGCCCGGGGGCGCCGGCGCGTGCTCGGGGCGTCTCTTCGAGGGCGTGACCGATTTGCGCATAGGACCCTCCGATCGTGCTCCCCCGCCATGCTGAGCACCCCCTCGCGGATCCGTTGCGGAGGATCCGTCCGGATCAACATCCCCGGGGAGCGAGGTCGGAGGTCAGAGGAGCGCGCGGCTGATCAACTTCAGGATGTCCCCCACCGGCATGATCAGGAAGAGGAGCGGCACGACGGGCAGCGCGGCCGTGAAGGCGATCTGGAGGATATTGCGCCGGTCGAAGGGTACCGCCCGCATTTCCTCGATCCGAGTGTAGCTGACTCCCAGATCCGCCAGGGCCTGAATATCCGAGGTACCCAGGAGCGCCTCCGGCGGGAGGGAAGCCTGGGCCCACTTCCGGTCGAAGGCGAGGTTGTAGCGGATCACCAACTCGCCGTAGGTCTGAAGCGCTTGAAGGCGGGCCCGCGCCAGGCTACGGCTGAAGAGCAGCAACGGCCCGAGGCAGATGATCAGCGTGACCGCGAGGTAGACGCAGAGCACCGGGACGAACGACTTGATGTCGGCCCCCTCGAATCGGATGCGGAAGGCGGCGTCCGCGCTCAGGACGCATCCGAGGGCGAGGCCGAAGATGGACAGCGAGACCTGGGCGTTGCCGAGGAACCCGAGGCCGCCGGCCAGATCCGCATGGGTCGGGACGACGTCCAGGCCGATGCGGCGCAGGTCCCGGAGGAAGAGGGTCCAGATCACCAGCCGCCAGATCCAGCGGAAGAGCAGGAATTGCAGCAGCGGGACGGCGACGAAGATGTACCAGACTCCGGCCATCGACCGGCTGCCGTCCGGCAGGGTCAGCGAGTTCCAGGAGGCTCCCGCCGAATGATACATGTTCTCCAGGGAGAGGTTCCAGGCGCCGAAGAACGCGATGGCGAGGATGATCAGCTCCGGCAGCAGCGCCTCGCGGCGGCGCCGCACCTTCTCGATCGCTCGACCTAGCGCGGGGGCGTCCTCCACGCGCACCAGGCCCGAGCGCCCGAAGTGGAGCGCGGCCGAGCGGAGTCTCGGACCGACGAAGGCATCCGCGACGAACAGGAGCGGCAGGCTCAGGAAGAAGCGGGCGTAGGTCGCGTAATCCAGCAGGAAGGACCCTCGCGGCGTGGGTCCGCGGGCGCGGCCTTCGACGAGGGAAAATACCAGCAGCGGCAACCACGTGAGGGCGAGAGAAATGAGGACGCGTCGCGCGACGGACGGCCCTTCGCCCTTGATGACGTGGAGCCGCTGCATCAGCCGGTAGGTGGGCCCGCCCCGCTCGAAGTACAGATCCGCTTCGCGGACGGGCGCGCCTGCCGTGACGGGGTGTTCGTGTTCGATAAAGCCCCTCCTCCCCGCTGAGACCCCACTCTTCCGGGTGTTATGACCCTCCGTGATCGCGACTGATTCGTCGCCTCGACGATGCTCATGGGACGGCTCAACAGCACGGTGATGGATGCGACGGCCGTCGTGAACTCCGCCCGTTCCGCCCGACGCGGCGACGTCGATTCAGGCGACGGCAGGGCCTTCCTGCTTTCGAAGTTCCGTACGGGCGCGGCGAAGACGCAGCCGCTCCGCACGCTGGACCGTGTCCGAGAGAAGCTCCAGGATCTTTCGCACCTCCGAGAAAATCAGAAACTCGTCGTAGACCCGGCGCTGGGCTGCGGCCCCCCATCGCTCCCGGTCATCGTGCGAGCGGAGCATGGCGTCCAGGTGGGCGGCAACGGCGTCGGGATTCTCCGGTTCCGGGTTGATCCGGCCCCCCAGGCCATCGCGGATCTGAATACGCAGCCCGCAGGCTCGGGTGCCGAGCACGGGCACGCGCTTCCACATCGCCTCCGTGGCCGTCACGCCGAATCCTTCCTGGAAGGAGTTCTGGACCACGACGGACGCGCAGCGCTGGAGCACGTTGACCATGAGGGCGTTCTCTTTTCGGGACGCCATGGGCAGGACGAGGATCGCCACGTCGGACTGCAGGGGTGAAGGTAGCTTGACGTACTCCGCCGTCAGCTCTTCGAGAACCCGTACGGCTTCCGGGTCGTCCTGGACGCCCGCAGGATCCGGACCGGCCAGAACGAGGCGGAGGAGCTCGAGGCGCCGGCGATGGAGGAGGTCTTGGGCGGGATCCACGCTGCTTGCGGCCTCCTTGAGCTTCACAAACCCTCTCAAGAGGGGCAGCCAGCCTTTCAGTCGGTCCCATCGCGATACCTGAAGCACCATGGGCCGATACCCCAGCCCCAGGTCCTCCAGCTCGACCGCGGGCAGGAACGTTCCGTCGGGCGCCAGGCGCATCGCCCGGTGGGCCCAGGAGGGGGGGACCACCGGCTGCGGGGCGCGGTGGAGCCCCGAATTGGACAGGATTCCGATGACCTGGTTGTGCGGGAGCTCCATGTTCTTGTAGCTGCCCGGGTCGATTCCCGGCGGAATGATCTTCGACCGCTTCACCGCGTACGCAGGAACGTACTCGGACGAGGTGAAGATGACCCGATCGTACGCCGACACGTAGGGCCGGAGGAATTCCCACGCGGCGGCCGTCGCGGGAGTCTCCTCATCGAGCCCGATGTGGCAGCGCCAGATGGCCGGAAGGCCGAGCTCCGACGCGAGGAGGGCGCCGGCCCCGAGGGGTTGGGGATCATGGATGTAGAGTAGATCGCCGGCCGAGAGGTAGCCCCGAAGCGATGCCGCAATCTCGCGGGAGACGGAGTCATAGAGGGAGCGGTCTTCGGGTCCCAGGTGGGGATCGCCCGCCCCATGGATCAGGTTGTGGATCCGCTTCGTCAGGGCGAAAAAGTCCCGGTGGACCGCCTCCATGACCAGCCACTCGACGTGGAGGCCGCAATCCCGAAGCAGGCGGATCTCCTTGGGGACGATCTCGGCAACGCCTCCCCCCTGGGCGGTCGAGCTGACCATCCAGATCCGGTGCTCGCGCAGCAACGGGAGCGCCGTGGAGGCCACCGACTGCAAGTTCCGGACGGTCTCCGACAGGTAAGGCTGCTCGGCGTAGTCCTCGAGGCCCACGGGTTCGTCGATAATGACGAGTTTCATGACGGCACCGAACGATCCACTACCATGATCCCCTGGAGCCGGGGAGGGTCACCCCGGGCCATTCTTGATTCAGGAAGCGCTCTGTCTTCATGACGAAGACTTTGTCGGCGTCGCGGCGGACGCTCGAAGCGGAGCTTCGGCGCCCGCATGACGGCTCATGGCATCGAGAAGCCGCGCGGAGGCGATCAGCGCCAGGTGCGAGAAGGCCTGGGGGAAGTTGCCGACCTGTCGCTGCAGCTGGGGGTCGTACTCCTCGGCGAGCAAACCGAGGTGGTTGCGCAGGTCAAGCAGGCGGCCGAACAGCTCCTCCGCCTCCTCCATCCGGCCGGTGAACGCGTAGTTGTCGGCAAGCCAGAAGCTGCACGCCAGGAAGGCCCCCTCGACTCCGGGCAGCCCGTCCGTCCCGTGCTCGGTCGCATAGCGGAGCACGAAGCCATCCCGCAGCAGGGTCTTTTCGACCGCGGCGACCGTGCCTTTGACCCGGGGATCCTCGCCGGGGAGGAAGCCGTAATGCGGGATCAGGAGCACGCTCGCGTCCATCAGGTCACTCCCGTAGGACTGCGTGAAGGCGCCGACGCGGGGATTGAAGCCCCGCTCGCAGATCTCGTTGTGGATCCGCTCGCGGAGGCCCCGGAGGTGCGGCAGCATCTTTTGTCCCTCCCCGCCGGCCATGCCGAAATCCTCGATCGCCCTCGTGGCGCGGTCGATCGCCACCCAGGCCATGACCTTGGAGTGGGTGAAGTGACGACGCCCGCCGCGAACTTCCCAGATCCCGTCGTCGGGCTGCTGCCAGACGCGCTCGACGTGCCCGACCAGGATCTCAAAGCTCCCTCGGACGTCTTCGGCGGCCGGCGGCATGCCCATCTTGCGGCTGGCATAAAAGGCGGAAAGGAGTTCGCCGAACACGTCCAGCTGGAACTGGTTCGAGGCCGCGTTGCCGACGCGGACGGGCCGCGAGCCCTCGTAGCCCGGCAGCCAGCCGAGTTCGAACTCGGTCAGGCGCCGCGCGCCCGCCACGTCGTACATGATCTGCACGTCCTCCGGGTTCCCCGCCGCGACGCGCAGCACCCAGTCGCGGAAGGCGGTCGCTTCATCGAGGTAGCCGCCGATGATGAGCGCGTCGATGGTGAGGCTGGCGTCCCGCAGCCAGCAGAATCGGTAGTCCCAATTTCGGACGCCTCCCATCGCCTCCGGCAACGATGTCGTGGGAGCGGCGACGACCCCGCCGGTGGGGGCGTAGATCAGTGCCTTGAGGACCAAGAGCGAACGCAGCACGGCGTCTCTCCATCGGCCCTGGTAGGCGCAGCGTCCGGCCCACTCGCGCCAGAAGGACTCGGTTCGGGATAGTTCCGCCTCGATGTCCAGCGCGGGTCCGGGGGCCTGATGGGAGGGATGCCAGGCGAGGTGGAAGGGCATCCGATCTCCCTTGCGCACGGTCATGTAGGCCGAGGCTCGGCCCGCTTTGACGTCGAACGCCACGGGGGCCCGCAAGCGGACCGCGTCCGGTCCCGCCACGAATCCAAGCCCGTCCTCCTTCTTCGTGATCCAGGGGAGATAGGCGCCGTATCCGAACCGCACGTCGAGGAGCATCTCCATCCCGACTTCGCCGTCCAGGCCTTCGACGAGCCGGACGACCTCGCAGCCTTCCTTGCTGACGGGCATGAAGTCGGTGACGCGGACGGCACCGCCGTCGCAGAGGAAATCCGTTTCGAGGATCATGGTCTCGCCGCGGTAGCGCTGGCGGGTCTCGCGCACGGCGACGGTCGGCCGCAGGCTCCACGAGCCGTGCTCGTCGTATCCGACCAGCCCGGCGAAAAAGGCGTCCGAGTCGAAGCGCGGGCCGCACAGCCAGTCGATCGAGCCGGAGCGCGATACCAGCGCCGACGTGTGCATATTCCCGATCAGTCCGTAATCTTCAATTCTTGAGGCCATGGGATGATTTCCCGAAAGAGGAGTTAAGGTTCGTCTCTCCGCTAAACGCGTGATCCCCGCGAGTGGGGCAGCGTTACCGGCGCAGCGGGATGAAGGAGCAATGTCGAGACCGACCCGGGATTGCTGAGTGGAGCGGGCCTGCTCTCCTGAAAGCGGGCGCTCGGAGTCGGTGGTTGCCAGAATGCTGAACGGATTCGCAATAACGAACGACGCATCCTCCGATCAGCCCTACAGAAGGCGCGCACGGCGCCCCGGGACAGGAACTAGCGGGTCCAGCGAAAGGATGACCTATGGCCTCTATCGATCTCCGTTCTCTCCTCGCGTCGATGAGCCCTCCGATTCTCCCCCCGGCAGTGCAAGAAGCCTCCGTTCGGTATCGCTGCGAGCTCGAGGGCGGAGAGACGTGGGATCTCGCTCTCCACCAGGGTCGACTGTCTCTGGCGGACAAAGAAGGGAAGCCCGATTGCGTGATCCAGAGCGATCCGGAGATGCTCGTCCGCATTTTCAGCGGCCAGGCCAAATTCCTCCCCGCCCTGGCGCGGGGCGACGTCCGGGTCCAGGGCAGCGTCACCGCGTTCAGCTACCTCAACGCCTTCGTTCAGTATGCTCAGCTCGTGGAGACCAACGTATGAGTACCGAAAGCGTCAGCATTCTTGATGGAAATACCTTCGTGGTCTCCGATCGGCGGGGAGACATCGACGCCTCCCCGTCGGACGCCCAGGGATTGTTCCAGGACGACACCCGCTTCCTGTCCAAATGGCTGCTCACCGTGAACGACCAGCGGCCCAACGTGCTGTCCGTGGAAGATCTTCACTATTACGAAGTGCAGCACTTCCTGGTCCCGACGACCGGGACGATCTACGTCGATTCGCCGATGTCGATCGTCCGCCGGCGCTACGCCCACCAGGGCTTCGATGAGGAGCTTCGCATCATCAATCACACGGCAGAGCCGCGCGAGCTGCGGGTGCGCCTCGCGGTCGACGCGGACTTCGCGGATTTGTTCGAAGTCAAGGACATGCTGCCCAAGAAGGGCACCCGATACCGGAAGATGGAGGGGGCCGACCTCATCCTGGGATACCGGCGGGAACGCTTCGTCCGGGAAACCCGGATTACCAGCAGCCAACCCCCGCAATTCGACGGAGATGCCCTCACGTGGAGCGTCTCGCTTGCTCCTCACGGGGAATGGAGCACCCGGCTCACCGTCGCGACGTCGGGGATCTTCAAGGGGGCCAGCCGCAAGGATCGGGACAGTGCCCGCAAGGAGCGCTTGGAGGAAGTCGAACGCTGGCAGAGCGCGACCCCCAAGCTGGCCTCCTCCTGGCGCACGATCGAGCGGACCTACGAGCGATCCGTCGAGGACCTGGCGGCCCTCCGATTCTATCCGGCGCTCGTCCCGGGCGGCGCCATCCCGGCCGCCGGACTCCCGTGGTTCATGTCGGTCTTCGGGCGCGACAGCATCCTCACGAGCCTTCAGTCGATGCCGTTCATGCCCGACCTCGCCCGCACCACGCTCAAACTGCTGGCGGGGCTCCAGGGCATCCTGGTCGACGATTTCCGCGACGAGGAGCCGGGCAAGATCCTTCACGAAATCCGCCGCGGAGAGATGACGGCCTTCGAGGAGCGGCCCCATTCTCCGTATTTCGGATCCGCCGACAGCACGCCTCTCTTCCTGATCCTGCTCGATGAGTACGAGCGTTGGAGCGGCGACCAGGCCCTGGTCAAGGAGCTGGAGTTCGCCGCGCGGCGCTGCCTCCACTGGATCGACCACTACGGGGACCGTGACGGCGACGGCTACATCGAGTACGAACGGAAGAGGGAAACGGGCCTCGATAACCAGTGCTGGAAGGACTCCTGGGACTCCATCCGCTTCGCCGACGGTCGGCTCGCGAAGCTTCCCCGGGCGACCTGCGAGCTCCAGGGCTACGCCTACGACGCCAAAGTACGAACCGCGAGGCTGGCCCGCACGATCTGGAAGGACGCCGCGCTGGCGGATCGGCTGGAGGCCGAAGCCGCGGCGCTGAAAACGCGGTTTAACCGCGATTTCTGGCTCGAGGACCGGCAATACTACGCGCTCGCGCTGGACCGGGAGAAAAAGCAGGTCGACGCACTGGCTTCGAACATCGGGCACCTCCTGTGGAGCGGGATCGTCGACCGCCCGAAGGCCGACGCGGTGGTACGACACCTCATGAGCAAGCGACTGTTCTCCGGCTGGGGCATCCGGACCATGGCGGAAGGGGATGCCTATTACAATCCGATCGGCTACCACGTGGGCACCGTTTGGCCCCACGACAACTCCATCATCGCGTGGGGGCTGCGTCGCTACGGCTACCGGGAGGAGGCGGCGAAGATCGCCCTCGCCATGCTGGAGGCATCGGAGGTCTTCAAGGGACGTCTCCCCGAGGCGTTCGCGGGATACCCCCGCGCCATGACGGGCTGGCCCGTGGAATACCCGACGGCGTGCAGCCCGCAGGCGTGGGCCACGGGAACGCCCATGCTTCTGATCCGAACTCTTCTCGGGCTGGAGCCCATGGGCGACCAGCTGCTGGTCGATCCCGCGTTGCCGGACCGCATCACCCGCATCGAGGTGCTGGACATCCCGGGACGCTGGGGCCACTGCGACGCGTTCGGACGAGGACGGATCACGATAGCGCCTTCGATCGAGGCGGTCGCCTAGCGTCGCCCGCTTGGCAGGAGCCTCCACGCGGCGCCGTCTTCCTGTACACGCAGAACAACGACTTCTTTGACGGCAGCACGCTCCGGCAGGACCCGCTCTACGCCGTCCAGGCCCACGTCCTGCGGACGTTTGACGGGGGGTTCTGGGTATCCGCCGGGGCCACCTACGGCTGGGCCGGCGACACTCAGATCGGGGGCGTCGACAAGGACGACGCCCGCAGCAATCTTCTCTACGGGATCACCAGCGGGTTCTCCCTCCCGCCCGCTCACGCCTTTCGCGTCGGTTACTTTCGCCGGGAGACGCTGAACCATCTGGGCATGAACTCCCATAATGTCCTGGTCACCTGGTCGATGCGGTTCTGAAGGCGGCGAGAGAGGCGATCTTCCGCCGAGGCCGGCGATCTCTTCATCCCCTGAGCGCTGCGCCGCTGGGGGCAATTCGACCTGTAGCGTCGCGCTTCGTTCGGCTCGCTTCCCCGATCTCACGACTCCTGTTCCCCTCTGCAGGGAACGAGCTCGAGCTCCCATGGACAATGAATTTCTTGTACGATCCTTGTCCGAGTTTTCCGACTTCTTGGTGCTATTGGTGTCCGGCTGACGAGCCCGATGCCCCATGCTTACTTGAATTGAATCTCCGTCTTCGGCAGCAAAGCTTTGATTTTCGCCTGCGTCTCGGGCGTGAAGGGATCTTTGGGAGGGAGGAGACGCATCGACTTGAGGAAGGCGAAGTCTTTGAGCAAGGGGAGGCGCTCGTCGGGGAACGGGGCTTTGAGTTCGAGATGCTCCAGCTGAACGAGGCCGGCAACGGCCGTCAGTTCGGCATCGGTAAACTTGGCCGCGTTGGTCAGCGTCAGGCGTTTCAGCGTCGCAAGGCCTTTGATCAGCGGGATGCATTCCGGCGCCTCAAAGCCTTCGCCGAGCTGCAGGTATTCGAGGGGGAGCTTCAAGATGCTGGCCAGGGCCTGCGGCGTGGCCTTGGACGCGCCGAGTTCGAGGCCTTTGAGCTTCGTGAGCTTGGCGAGGTTCGGCGCGCCTGCGTCGGTGAACTTGGCGTGGGCGAGGCTGAGGTTCTCGAGATTGGGCAGGTGCTCGCAGAGCTGCTTCAAACCCTCGTCGTTGATGCTGCTGCCCCGATGGCTGACCCGGGTGAGCTTCGTGAAGCCCTCGAACTTCGCATAGGCATTGCCGGTGATGGCGGTGCCCACGAAGTTAAAGGTCTCGAGATTCTTGAGGCCGGCGAGCTGCTCCATGCCCGCGTCGGTCAGCTTGCCGTTGTTCGTGAAGCGCAGGATTTTGAGGTTCGTCAGCCTGGCAATGGGGGGCATCCAGTCGTCGCTGAACTTCGTGGAAATGATGTTCAGCGATTCGAGCGTCGTGATGTGCCCCAGGTGCTCGAAGAATGCCGCGTCATACGGGTCCTCCGTCCGGCGATCGTGCGGTCCCGTGCCGGGAACGGCGAGATCGACGAGTCTCAAGCTCTGGCCGTCCGCCGTCTTTTCGACCTTTCCTTTCGCTCCTTCGACGATCCGGGTGACGGCTTCGACGTGGGGGTCCGGCGCGAGGGCCGGGCTCGCGGCGAACCGCAGGACGAGGAGGGCCAGAAGCGTTGCTCTCATCATTTGAAAAGGGTCCTTACTCGCGTCCGGAATACTCTTCTTCTTTCGGCAGGGCATCCACTTTCCACCTCGCGGGGAAGAAGCGGACGATGCGCTTGGGGCGATAGCCCTCGAGCATCATGCTGCACTTCACCTTGATCTGCACGCCGCTGCTTCCGGGTTCGAGGGGCACCGCCCCGATGTGGAGAATGTTGCCGCCTTTCCGGTCGTTGAGCGGATCATACGTCAGGAGGCTTTCCCGGGCCACGGCGATGCCGCCTTTGGGAGCTTTCGGGTCATCCTCCGGGCCGGAGAAGGGCCAGCCCTGCGGCTCTTCGTTGATGCCCCTCAGTTCCTCGAACAGCTTGGGATCGACTCCGCCGAAGAAGGTGATGGTGACGATCTGCTTCGCGTCGTCCACGGCGGCGACCCAGCCGGGCAGCCCCCGCTCGCGGATGTGGTTGCGATGGCGTTCGAGCTGATGGGCCGTCGCCAGGGCGCGGGCGGGTTCGTCGATCCACACGTCGGTGATGCGGCCGGGGCCGAAGAGCGTGGCCCAGGTGAGATTGAACAGCACGGTCTGCCCCGGCTGCAGGGCTTTGAAGTCGGCGAAGCTTTGGCCCATCATCACGCGCGTGCTCGTCAGGAGGTCGAAGAGTCTCGCCGGGCCCACCGGCTTGCCGTCGTCCTGCAGCAGGGCCGTGAGCTTCTTCGTTTCGAGATTCACGGAGTCGATCTTCCACAGCTGCTTCTGCCGCGCGTGGAAGGAAAAATCGTCCTCGATGCGGAAGCAGCGGCGGAACTCCCACTCCGGCGTCTTGCGGCCGTGCGCCGTGTCCAACCGAGGCATCTTCTCCTCGGGAGGAGCAAGATAGAACAAGCCGCGGAGGTGCGTGCCGAGCGGGATATCCTGCAGCGCGGCGGGCGCGCCCTGATACGCGATGGCGCCGTAGGGCAGCATCGTCGCCAGGAGCGGCAGATCCCATAGGGCGCGATCCTGGCTGTCGTTGCGATCGACGCGAATCTGGAAGCGCCGTTCCAGGTGATCCACGGCGATGAGTTCTCCCGAGACCGCGTGGGCCGAGCCTTCCGGCGGGAACTGGCCTTCGACCAGCTGGAACCAGTCCGGCTTGTCGGAAGGCTGCTTGTCCTTGGGGTTCCTGCGCTTCTCATCCCCTTTCACCGGGCCATCGGCGTCGGTGCGGAACCGGGGTTTCTCCTGGGCTTGGAGAAGAGTCGCCGAGAGGCACAACGCCACCATGAAACGCATGGGCATTCCTCTCATGAAGGTCTGATTCACGCGACAATCTGTGAAATCGGTTTCACGCTGTCCTGGAACTTATCGGCCTTCACATCGACGCGTTGCAGCATCGTCAGCAGCAGGTTGCTGAGGCGGGCATCGCCGTCGACGGGCCGGGAACAGATCTTGTAGTGCTCGGTAGCGTTCGAGACATCGTATTTGCCGATCTTGGGCAGATTGAAATCCACGTGCGTGCCGTGCCTGTACCCCAGCGCTTTTCCGCCGGCCAGGATCGTGGGCAGATTGGCGTTGCCGTGACTGTGGCCATACGCCATGCCGCTGCCCCAGAGGACCTGCGTCGTGTCGAGCAGCGTGGTGTCTTCCTCTTTGTGTTCTTTGAGCTGATCGAGGAAGTAGCTGAGCTGCTCGATGAGGAACGTGTCGGTCTGCGTGAGGCGGCGGAGCTGCTCCGGGTCGCCGTTGTGATGGGAGAGGCCGTGGCGCGCCTGCAAGATGCCGATGTCGGGAATGCCGCTGGCGTTGCCTTCACCCCCGATGCCGCAGGTGATCACGCGGGTGCTGTCGGTGCGCAGCGCCATGACCATGAGATCGTAGAAAAGGCGGTAGTACTCGCCGGCTTGGGCCATGCTGAGCTTTCGCTGCAGGCGCGCGGCGTCCGGGGCGGGCACGACGGGCTTCGGCACGTTCAGCCATTCGTCGGCACGACGGGTCCGCTCCTCGACCTGGCGCACGGCCGTCAGGTATTCGTCGAGCTTGCTTCGGTCCTCGCTCCCGAGCCTGTCCTTCACGCGCTTCGCGTCATCGGCCACCAGATCCAGAATGCTGCCGCGCCGGCTCAGTCGGCGGCGGATGGTCTCCTTGGCGTCCCTTTCGACGCCGAAGAGATTGTTGAACATCTGCTGGGTGCTTCGCTCCGCGGGTATCTGGATTCCGTCCTTGGACCACGCCAGCGACGGCCCCTCGATGGACATTTCGAGGGATGGAAATCGCGTCGCCGCACCGATCGTTTCCGCGATGAGCTGATCCGCGGAAACGGTATTGCGGAAGGCCCCGCCGTCGCCGGGAACGTTCGCGCCCGTAAGCCAGACTTTCTCGCAGTTGTGATGTTTGCCGAGCGCCATGGGATGATGCAACCCGCTGATGGGGGTGATGTCGGCGCGATGCCTTTCGAGAGCCTGAAGCGGCTTCGTCAGCTCGTAGTCCGCGCCGGCCTTCTCGATCTGCCAGGTCAGCGTGTTCACGCCGTTCGGGATGTACAGAAACACGCTTCGCTTCGGCGTCGACGGCCCTGGACTCGCCGCCATGGCGTTCAGCGCCGGCAGGGCGATGGCGGCGCCGAGCCCCCGGAGCATCTGGCGGCGGCTGATCTGCCAGTTGTTGCGATTGATGTTGCTCATGTGGCTTCGATACTCGCGTCAGCGTTTCTGAAACAGGTCGGAACACACGAACGCTTCGATGATGTCTTTCAGGCGATAGTCTCTGGACTTTGCCGCGGCGGCGATGGCTTTCAAGTCGTCCCGGTCGCCGAACGAGGTCGTACGGCGCAGGCCATACGTCGCGAGCTTCTCGATGAAGGCAAGATTGAAGGCGTCGAGATCGCCGAGCAGCACCTTCTTGAATTCATCCGGGTTCTGATAGCCCCGGCCATCCGGGAGCCGGCCGGAAGAATCGACGGTCGGATTCGCGCCTTTGCCGTCCGTCACTTCCTCCGTGCGCCAGCGGCCCAGGGCGTCGTAGTTCTCAAACGCGAGCCCCAGCGGATCGATCTTCGCGTGGCAGGCGGCGCAATTGGGATTCTTGATGTGGGCCTCGAGTTTCATGCGCAACGTCGCCTTCTGCGAATCGATCCCCGTCGTCGGAAGCGGGTCCACGTTCGCCGGCGGCGGAGGCGGCGTCCGGCCAAAGATCGCTTCGCTGATCCAGACGCCGCGATGCACCGGGCGATGCCGCACTCCGTCCGACGTCAGTGACAGAATAGAGGCCTGCGTGAGCAGGCCCCCGCGATGACTCCCCGCGGGCAACGAGACGCGTTGAAACTCATCCCCCGTGAACTTCACCTCCGAAAGCCCGTAGAATTGCGCGAGCATCGGATTCATCATGCTCCAGTCGGAGTGGAGGAAGTCGCGCAGGGTCAGGCCGCGGTTCAACACCTCGCGGAAGAACAATCTCGTTTCCGCGATCATGCAGTTCTCGAGCGCCTTGTCATAGCCGGGATACAGCTTCTTGTCCGGCTGGAACATGCCGACTTTGCGCAAACGCAACCATTGCGTGGCAAACGAATCCGCGAAGCGTGACGAACGCGCATCGGCCAGGAGCCGCGCCACTTGCTTCGAGAGCTCGGCCTTGTCGCGCAGCTTCCCCTGTTCGGCGAGCGCGGCCAGTTCCGCGTCGGGCATGGTGTCCCACAGAAAATAGGACAAACGCGACGCGATCTCCCCGTCGTTGAGGACGGCGCGATTCGCATGGGCGTCGCCCTCGGCGATGAAGACGAAACTCTTCGAGCAGAGAATCGCCAGCATCCCCGTCTTCACGGCATCGCGAAACTTCTCCTTCGCCGCGAGTTCCTTCTGGACGATGCCGACAAAGCCATCCACCTCTTCGGCAGTGACGGGCCGGCGAAACGCCCGCCGGGCAAGCTTTGCGAGGCCATCCCGGACCTGTTCCAGGTTGCCGTCCTCGCGCGGCATGTACTCCTCGCGGAGCTTCTGCTCATCGTCGGTCACCAGGGGTCCCCGCCACGCGATCGAATCCAGAATGAGAAAGGGGTACCGCGGCTTGCCCTCTTCGTCGGTCAATTTCATCTGCCACGGAATGCGACCGACCTTCGTGCTGATGAAGGGGACGTTGCCGTGACGATTCGAGGGCGGAGTATTCGAAGGTCCCGGCACGTCGTTATAGACCTCGATCGTCGGGCGTCCCTTCGGCAAGTGCGCGCGAAACGTCACGGTGATCGGCTGTTCCTCCGGGGCCACGATGTCCTGTTCGAACAGAATGCGATCGAGTTTGGCCTCATAGACCTTCAGATGGGGCGCACGGCCGTTCTCCGGCTTCAACCCGCTCAAGGTATAACTGATCTCGTAGATGCCTGCTTCCGGAAGCGGATCCTTCAGCAGGGAATTGCGGAACATGTCTCCCGGCCACATCTCGAAGCGGACTTTGTCGAGCAGTCCCAGCTCCCGCAGCCGTTCGCGATGCCTTTCGCTGATCTCATTCTCCCCCACCGCGCGCTTGGAGCCTCCGAAGGGCGGGACGGGTTTCGCATTCTTTGCAGGGGGCTCCGGATAGGCCTCGTTCAAAATCACTTCGGCCGCGGCGATGTACCGATCGATGTTCGTAGGCGACAACGTCAGCACCGAACCAATGCGCTCAAACCCATGCCATTCCGGATCGTCCAGCAACGCGCCGGGGTCCTTCGCGTCATAGTGGACGCCGATCAGATCGCGGACCGTGTTGACGTACTCGTCGCGCGTCAGCCGGTTGTAGGTGACACGCCCGCGCGCCGCCAGACGGGCCGCTTCACCCTCCTTCATCTTCGCCGCGATCCACGCCACCACGCCGGCGCTCTCCTCCGCACTCGGCCGCTTCTGCACCTTCTTGGGGGGCATCTCCCCCGAGTTGATGCGCTCCATGATCTCCAGCCACTGCGGCGTGTTTTCCGTCCCGACAAGAGGCGAGAGCGTATCGATCCGGAAGTCGCCCTTCGCCGTCTCCGCACCGTGGCACTTGATGCAATGCGCATCGAAATAGGCTTGGACCTTGGAATCCTGAACGGCGGCGAACGGGCGTTGAGGAACCAGCGCCAGCGAGAGAAGGGGGAGCCACGAATAACGAAGCAGCCGTGCGGCAAGCGGTCGAGTCGTGTGGGTCGAGGTGTCCTTCATGGGTCGAAGTTCCAGCACTCCCCGCAGGTTTGGCCTTTGATCATCCGCCCCACCCAACCCCGTGCGTTCCTCACTGCTTACTCATGGTCCGGTTTGGCGCATTCGTTACACCCTTTATCAATAAACGGTCCAGGGGGCAGCCGCAAAGAGAGAGGGACGAAGGCGGGCCTCCGCCCTCAGGTCCATCGCCTTTGCGTGGCGGGGATTGGACGTGAGGGCTTGCGTGTACGCCGCGATCGCTCCGTCGAAGTCGCGCTCCTTCTCTTTCTTCAGGCCGGCATCCAGGAGGCGCTGGACGTCGGCCGCGGATTGGGCTTGGGCGAGAGGGGAAAGGATGGCGACGAAAACGAGAAGGGCACCACGGGCAGCCACGATCCCCCCTTGGATGAAGATTCCATCAAATTATAACATCACGGGTGGATGTCCGGCGGTAGCCGTCCGGCGCCGATAGTCCTGGACCCCTGGCCCGACCTTTCGATACATTCGGTAAAGCAGATATGATCGGAACCCAATCGTCCCCGAGCGTCGACCGGATCTTCCGGGCCTTCTCCGACCGGACTCGGCTGCGCATCCTGAGCCTCCTCAAGCAGGGGGAGCTTTGCGTGGGCGACCTGGTCGAGATCCTGAAGGTTCCGCAGCCGAAAGTGTCGCGGCACCTGGCCTACCTCCGGAAGGCGGGCCTGGTCCGAACCCGTGAGGCCGGCCTCTGGAACTTCTACAGCCTGGCCCCCGCCGCGACCCCCTTCCACAAGAAGATGATCGAATGTCTCGGCGCTTGCTTCGGGGACGTGCCGGAGATCGCGCGGGACGCCGGCAAAGCCCGCATGCTCAGGAAGTCCGGCGGCTGCTGCCCGGAGAACGGTTCGTGCGGCTCGTAAGACTTTTTTCGTAGCTCCTATATTCGCGTACCCGGATGCAATCGCAGAAAGACCAGGCCCACAGACCCGAGGAAGCGCTTCCGGCTCCGCCGGTTATCGCCGCCCCCGCGGCCGTCCGCGTCCCCATCGGGCTCGCGAGGCGCGCGTTCTCCGAAGCCCTGGGAACCGCGCTGCTCCTGGCGGCCGTCGTCGGGTCGGGGGTCATGGGCGAGCGTCTGGCCGCGGGGAACGCCGCCGTCGCGCTCCTGGCCAACAGCCTGGCCACCGGAGCGGCGCTGCTCGCCCTGATCCTCACGTTCGGCCCGATCTCCGGAGCGCACTTCAACCCCGTCGTGACGGCGGCGCTGGCCTGGAGGAAGCAGTTCCCCTGGCGGGAGCTGGGCCCCTACGCCCTGGCCCAGATCCTGGGCGCTCTGGCCGGGGTGTGGATCACGCATTTCATCTTCGAGCTCCCCGTCTTGATGACCTCCCATCGGATCCGGACCGGATGGCCCCAGTGGGGGAGCGAAGCGGTCGCCACGTTCGGCCTGCTCGCCGTGATCCTCGGCGGCGCCAGGGCCCGGCCCTCGGCGCTCCCCTTCGCCGTCGCCGCCTACATCACGGCCGCCTATTGGTTCACGAGCTCGACTTCGTTCGCCAATCCCGCCGTGACCCTCGCGCGGGCGCTGACGAACACGTTCGCCGGGATCCGACCCCAGGACGTTCCCGGGTTCATGGCGGGGCAATTGGTCGGGGCGGCGCTCGCGACCGCAACCTTCCGCTGGCTCGACCCGTTCACATCGGAGGACCCGTGAAGACCGTCCTGTTCGCCTGCATCCACAACGCCGGCCGTTCGCAGATGGCGGCGGCCTGGTTCAACGCGCTGGCCGATCCCGCCAAGGCGGCGGCGGTGTCGGCCGGGACGGAGCCCGGTCCGAGGGTCCACCCGGAGGTCCTGGAGGCCATGAAGGAGGTCGGGATCGACCTCTCCAAAGCCCAGCCCCGCAAGCTGACTCCCGAGCTGGCCAGGGAGTCCGCGCTCCTGGTCACCATGGGCTGCGGCGAGGCCTGCCCGAACGTCCCGGGCCTGAAACGCGACGACTGGCCTCTGGAGGACCCCAAAGGGAAGCCGGTGGAGCGCGTCCGCCAGATCCGGGACGACATCCGGGCCCGGGTCCTCAAGCTGACTGAGTCCCTGGGGTGCGCCCGAAAATAGCCCGCGACGGGACGATTCGCTGCGTCCTCGCGGACCTTCGCGCGTCAATCGGGTAGACGCGAAAGGAGAAGCCATGAAGGACGACGACCTGAGGAACGTGGTGAGCGAGAAGTACGCCAAGGCGGCGGGGAAGGCGAGCTGTTGCGAACCTACCTGCTGCGGCGGGGAGTCCCCGGGAGCGGACCCGATCACCCGGGACCTCTATGACGAGCGCGAAAAAGCGGAGCTTCCGGCCCAGGCGGTCTCGGCCTCGCTCGGCTGCGGCAACCCGACAGCGCTCGCCCGGCTCAGCCCCGGGGAAGTGGTTCTGGACCTGGGATCCGGCGGCGGCATCGACGTGCTGCTCTCGGCCCGGCGGGTCGCTCCCGGCGGCAAGGCCTACGGCCTGGACATGACCGACGAGATGCTCGCCCTCGCCCGCGCAAACCAGAAGAAGAGCGGTCTCACGAACGTGGAGTTCCTGAAAGGCGAGATCGAGCACATTCCCCTCCCGGATAACTCGGTCGACGTGGTCATCTCCAACTGCGTGATCAACCTCTCGGCCGACAAGGACCAGGTTCTGCGCGAGGCCTTCCGCGTGCTCAAGCCCGGCGGCCGATTCGCCGTCTCGGACGTGGTCGTGCGGGGACCGGTGCCTCCCGAGATCCGCAGGAACATCGAACTATGGATCGGATGCGTGGCCGGCGCCCTCGAGGAGTCCGAGTACCGCGCGAAGCTCGAGAAGGCCGGCTTCTCGGGCGTCAGCCTCGAGGCGACGCGGATCTACAACGTGACCGACGCCCGCGACATGCTGGCCCGGGCGGGCATCGACGCCGACGCCGTCGCCCCCCAGGTCAACGGCAAGTTCGTGAGCGCCTTCGTCAGGGCGAGCAAGCCGTCATGAGCAAGGCGTCGACCGAGACGCTCTGGGCCCGCTTCGGCGACCGCCTTCGCGCGTTCATCGCCACGCGTGTGAAGGGAGAGACGGACGTCGAGGACGTCCTCCAGGAGGTGTTCGCCAAGATCCACGCCGGTCTGGGTCGCCTGAACGAATCGGAGAAGCTCGAGGCGTGGCTGTTTCAGGTGGCCCGTCACGCCGTGCTGGATCACTTCCGGCGCCGCTCGGGGAAGCGCCGTTCCTCGGAGCTGCGGGAGGACCTCGCCGAAGCGACGCACGAAGACGATCGGACCGCGGAGGTTGCGTCGTGGCTCGAGCCGATGATGGACCTTCTTTCCCCAGAGGACCGGGACGTACTACGTCTGGCGGACCTCGGAGGACTATCCCAGAAGGAGTTGGCCGCCAAGCTCGAGATTTCCGTGACCGGTGCCAAGAGTCGGGTCCAGCGCGCGCGCAAGCGGCTCAAAGAGGCGCTGCTCGATTGCTGTCACATCGAACTGGACCGTCGCGGGAATGCCATCGACTACGTGCGGAAGCGGAGCGATTGCGGTTCGTGCTCGTGCGATTAGGGCCTTCCGACCTTCGGCAGCCCGGCGCGGGCATCATCCTGACGGGAGCGGCCTGACTTCAGGCTCTTCGAATGAACCTTTTCGCTGCCATCCGGTTCAAGGTACTGATCGGTGAACCAATGAAGACAACTCTTCTCCTGTCCCGCCTCCACGGCCGGCTCGACTGAGCCCGCGGGGCGCCGCCCTGTCGTCGGCGTCCCCCGCTTTTCCTTTTTAAACCGATCTCTTCAAGAACAGGGAGACTCCCATGTCTTCACGTCTATCTGCAGCATTCGAGGAAGCCCGGATTCCCCTGGAGCTGAGCTCCGCTCCCCTCCGGCCGACGAATCCGGAGATCTTCCAGCTCGACATCGTGCGCGAGCGGGCCGAGCGTGTCCGCCTCTGGCCGGGCGCCGGCGACAACGGGATCGAGGTGTTATCGCTCGACCGCCGTCTCAATCAAGTGGTCCTGGCCGTCCGGGAACCCCGACGGCCCTACGAAGACCGCGTCCGGATCCGAGGCGGCCGGGTGACCCGGGAGCAGATCGAAGCCTTCGTCCGGGAGGGCGGGGGCGGCCGGGTGATCCGGCCCCGAGGCTCCTCCTGGATCGTCGAACGCTTCACGGAGCCGGCCGACCGTCGCTTCCTCGTCGGATTCGATCGACGGCACCTCTTCGCCGCCCAGGTCCCCTCGGGCGACACGGTCTGGGAGGCCCATGAAGCCCTCAAGCCCCAAGAGGTCCGCATCGCCGAAGCGCAATGGCCGGGCCGGATCGTCCGGCAGGGCGAGTGGTTCTTCGTCCCGGTGACCTCCCGTGAGGAGAACGAGGTCCGTCAGAGCCGCTGGTTCCCTAACAACTCCTGGTGGAGGCATCGCCTCCCGAGCAGCGGCGAACCGCACTTGGCGGAAACCTTGGTCGGCCTCAGCGGCAATCGGCTGTTCGTCCGCGGCACCGTGCACCATCGAGATCACCATACGGTTTGCTTCGACCGCTGGCGCCGGGTCCACCTCAACGCGGAAGTCCGCCGTCGCAATGATCTGGCAAGGGGGTTCTATTGGATCGATTGATCCGCGCTCGCGGGCCGGCGGGGCCTCAGGCTCTGCCGGCCCGCGTCCCGGGAGTGACATGAGGATGGATAGGAAAATACGGGTGAACCTGGTCGGAAGGGATGCTCACACTGCTTACGTGACCCTTCCGGGCTATCGATCCGAGCCAGGGGTCGTTTCAAAGACCATTGTCCTGCGGGAGCTGACCACGTACGAAGGCCCGCATGTTCATCTCGATCTCGACAAGGACGGGAGGCTGATCGGCATAGAGATTCTGGCATCCATCGGGAAAGCAGGGCGCTAGGAATTGAATCCTTTCCAGTAGTCTTCCTCGGATTCCCTGAAGCGACCGCCATCCGACTTGCGCAGGGCCTGGTAGCGCTTGACGAAGATCTCCATCACTTCGTGAAGGCCCACCTTCAAGCGGTCCATGAGGAACTTGAGTCCCAGAAGCCTGTTCCCTTCGAAAATATACTCGTCGAGCTGCTTCAATTCTTCCGCCGAAAGGTCCTTCATATCGGCTACGGAGTCTGAAGGAACTCCTCGACCAGCGACGCCGTCAACGCCGGCATGCGCGAGTCCTTGGGGGCCATGACGGCCTCCCCCAGGTAGTCGCCGTGCCCGCCGGGAAGGATCAGGAGCCGCGCCTTCGGGATGCGGCGGCTCAACTCCAGCGCGTGCTCCGGCGTGACGATGTCCCGATCGCCGATCAGGATCAGCGTGGACGCGCGAACGGAGGCGACGTCCTTGTCGGGAACGTCGGCAAAGCGGCGCATGCGCTCGAGGTCCTTGTCGTGCATCACGCGCAGCTTCTGCGGATCCGGGTTCACCTTCAGGAAAGCGTCCTTGAGCGGCTGCGGCATGCTCGAGAAGTCCGCCCCCTTCATGAACTCCCAGAACTCCGGACGCCCGCCTTCCTTCTTCGTCATCGACGACGCGAACACGAGCTTGCGCACGAGCTCCGGGTGACGGATCGCCACCTGCAGCGCCACGCTCCCGCCGTTGCTGAACCCGAAGAGGTCCGCCTTCTCGACCCGAAGATGATGGAGCAGGGCGGCCACGTCGTCGGCCGACGTCTCGAAGCGGACGGGCTGATCCCGATCGCTGCTCCGGCCGTGGCCCTGCTCCTCAAGGGCGATGACCCGTCGATCGCGGGCGAAGAACGGCAGAATCCTGCCGAACGTCACCTCGATCGTCGAGCCGCCCCCGTGAAGGAGCACGAGCGGCGTCCCGTGAGGCGGCCCATGGATCTCGTAGTACATCCGGATGCCGTTCACGGAAGCGTGCCCCCGCTCGACCGGCTCCGACGGGGTTCCGGAAGCGCAACCGACCATAAGCAGCAGCGGAATCAGCCTCATCAGGACGTGACCGCCCGGACTTCGGCCAGCTTGCGCTCGAACTCCTCGTCGGCGATCACCGGGCGCGCGCCGTCCAGCGGGACCTGCTCCGCCAGCGTGATCCAGGACTTGCAGCCCGAGTAGGCCGGAAGGGCATTCAACTGCACCGGCGACGGCAGCGCGTAGACCCGCACTAGAAGGGCCGTCACGCTCTCCTCGGACCAGCGATTGAAGCGCTCCGAGACAATCTCATCGGACCAGATGTGCAGCCCCTCGAGCGCGCGCAGCTTGTCCATCGACGCGATCTTCAGCCACGACGAGACGATCGCGTAGAGCGAGATCGACACCCGGCCCGGCGTCGGGTCGACGCTCTCGGCCGCCAGCGCCGCGCGCCACTCGGGCACGACGCTCGTCGGTGCCTGGTGCAGGTACGTGGGGAAGAGGAAGAACTGACGGTCGGTGACCTCGAAGCCGCGAGGGCCTTCCGCGATCCCGCCCTTGCGCAGGATCAGGATCTGCCGGCCTTCGCCCAGCGCGCGGCAGACGACTGCCCACTCCTTGAACGCGCGGTTGTCCGACGACCTCATGGGTGCAGCATACCCTCGCGGAGGAGGGAAGGGTAGCCTCAGTGCGGGAACTCGGGCGGCAGCGGTGTCGGCACGTAGCCGCGGCCCCGGAAGAGCCGGAAGCGCAGCGGCTTGCCGCTCCGCAGCGGGACCACGAGATCGCCCGCGGCTTCCACCGAGCGGAACGAACGCGCCAGCGCGGCCGCATCCTCGTGCCCCACCTCGACCACGATCGCCGCGTCGCGGCCCGCCAGCGCGTCCGGGTCGGTCCAGAAGTTGTACTGCAGCTCCTGCTGCCCGAGCACCGGACGCCCGTAGACCTCGAACGGCGCGTTCAGGTGGAAGGCGAGCTGGCTCGCGACGAAGTACTTCTTCCCGAGCCCCACGAC